>ERZ1034984.1031-NODE-1031-length-28577-cov-5.153075_pt1 | contig 28577 bp, 22 predicted proteins | sample MGYA00520589_ERZ1034984 | MGnify/ENA primary metagenome ERZ1034984 (study PRJEB33766, sample SAMN09781790) | gut metagenome | biome: gut microbiome | host: Homo sapiens | place: Madagascar | study: EMG produced TPA metagenomics assembly of the PRJNA485056 data... | reverse complement strand
CATGGTGATGGCGGTCTTTACGCTGCCGCCTGCTGCATCAATGGCGGCGCGGGCTTTTTCCCGCTCCACGCCGGTGGCGTCGATGACGATATTCTCGGCGCGGGTGTGCAGCTTTTCGTTGGTCTGCTGCACGTCCACCATCAGGTTCTGGTAGGCCTTGCCGGTGCGCACCATAGAGCCGGTGGAGATCATGTTCAAAATCAGTTTCTGCGCCGTACCGGACTTGAGCCGGGTGGAACCGGTCAGCACCTCGGGGCCGCAGTTCACCTCAATGGCAAGCTCTGCGGCCTTGCCGATGGCGCTGCCGATATTGCAGGCAATGGCGGCGGTGTGGCAGCCCACGCTTTTGGCGTAGTCCAGACCGCCCAGCACATAGGGCGTGCGGCCGGAAGCGGCAATGCCCACCACAAAATCGTCTGCGGTCAGGCCGTGGGCTTTCAGGTCCTCAACAGCCAGCTCCCGGCTGTCCTCTGCGCCCTCCACAGCCTCGATAAAGGCCTTTTCGCCGCCGGCGATCAGCCCTACCACCATCTCCTTCGGCACACCGAAGGTGGGCGGGCACTCGGCGGCATCCAGCACGCCCAAGCGGCCGGAGGTACCGGCGCCCATATAGAACAGCCGTCCGCCCTTTTCAAAGGCTTCTGCCGCCCAAGTGACCGCCTGCGCGATCTGCGGCAGGCACTTGGCAATGGCCAGCGGTACCCGGGCGTCCTCCTCGTTCATGACTGTCACGATCTCCAGCGGGGACATCTGGTCCAGCTGCATCGTGCGCGGGTTGCGGGTCTCGGTGGTCATCCCACTCAGATTCAATCCCATTTCCTGCACCTCAACTTTCCGCCGCACCCCTTGCGGCGTGATTGTGACTAAAGTATAAACTTTTTCAAACAAAATGTCCACAAAAAGACTATTTTGTGGTACAATGTTTTATGCAAGCATTGTTTTTGAAATTTTTGCTTACAAGTACGACTTTTTTGTGCAGCTTGTTCAATCCATCCTGAAATACAACAGAGGTATCTATATGCAGAACGTTCTTTTACGCCTGCGGGAGGTGCAGCCCTCCCTCAGCAGCACCGAGCGGCAGATCGCGCAGTTCATTCTGGACAACCCGGACGAGACCACCACCCTTACCATCCGGGATCTGGCGCGGCGCTCCTTCTCCTCCCCTTCCAGCGTGGTGCGCATCTGCCGGGTGATCGGCTTTCAGGGCTACAAGGAACTGCGCCACGCCCTTACGCTGGAGCTTGCCACCCTTGGGGAGAACGGCAGCCACCGGGAAAAGGACATCACCCCGCAGGACAGCCTGCAGGAGATCGTGGACAAGGTGACCCACAAGAATATCCAGAGCCTGCTGGACACCCAGCGGCTGCTTTTGCTGGATGAGCTGGAGCAGTGCGTGGAGCTGATCGCCAATGCCCGCACGGTGCTGCTATTCGGCATCGGCTCCTCGCTGTGCGTGGCAAAGGACACCTACCTGAAATTTTTGCGGCTGGACAAGCCCTGCGTGGTCAACGAGGACTCCCACTCGCAGCTTTTGCAGGCACGCAACGCCACCGCGCAGGATGTGGGCATCGTGTTCTCCTACTCCGGGCAGACCATGGAGATGATCCAGTGCATCAAGGAGATGAAGGCGGGCGGCGCACCGGTCATCGCGGTGACCCGCTACTACCCCTCCGAGGTGGCACAGCTGGCCGACCATGTGCTGTATGTCGCCGCCAACGAGAGCCTGTTCCGCAACGGTGCCATGTCCTCCCGGCTTTCCCAGCTGAACGTGATGGATATCCTGTACACCGCCTACGCCAGCCGCAACCACGAGGACACCATGCGCCGCCTGACCAAGACTCATATCTATAAGCCCGGCGACCCGGAGGTGCTGACCCAGCCGTAAAGCGGAAGCCGCGCCGCAGGGTGCAGAAAAGCGACTGCTTTCCTGAAGAAATCCGGCATTTACACCAGACTCTTGTAGGCTTCCAGATAGCGCAGACCCAGTGTCCGCAGGCTTTCAGTCGTGAAATGCAGCCCGTCCGGGCGGGCAGTAAGGTCAACGGCGGAAACTACAGCACACTTCGGCAGCTGCGCGGCCAGTTCCGGCAGACGATGGTTGAACTCCTTCAATAGTTCTGCAGGGGTTCCGTGGAAACCGTTTTCCGGGTAGCCCAGTTCCCCCACCACGATGGGCAAATCGCCCAGTTCTTCCCGGAACGCCCGCATAGTGCGCAAGAACTGCTCCGGGTAGGCTTCCAGCTGCTCCGGGGCAAGACAGTCGCTCTCGCCCTGATGCCACAAGATCGCGGTCAGCGCGGAGGTGCGCATAGCCAGCTTTGCCTGAAAGACTGCATGGTCAAACAGCACCTCGCCCGGTTGCCACTGGCTGATGCGGGTACCGCCGTCTGCGCAGGGAATCAAGCCGATTTTAGCCCCGTTTTCTTTTTGCAGCTGCGCGGCAAAGCTTGCGGCAAGGTTTGCGCCGCTGCGTGGAACTGCCCCCTCTGCCACCGCGCGGTCCACATTGATGGGCTCACACATGGGCTGCCAGCGCCCCATACGCAGCATGAAGCAATCCGGGGCGGTAATGGTGTTCTCCGGGGTCAAATCGCCCCGTCCTGCCATGTTAGACTGTCCCACCAGTAAAAACGAGCGGATGCCCTGCGCTGCCTCGTGCAGACCATCGTTGATCCATAGTGCCATAACAAAACGCCTCCTGCGTGTTTTTTACCCCAGTATAGCACAAAAGCAGCCGACATTCACGAACGGCTGCTTCTATGCTGTGAAAATGATGAAGAGATCGTTTTGCATACGCTGTTGATCGTGGACGATGAGGAGATCGAGCGCACCGTTCCGGCTGCGCACCTTGCAGCTGCGGCAGTGAACGATGCCGGCACGGGAACCGGCATAGCTGCGAGGTGTAGGGATCGTAGGTCAGGCTGGTGTGATGGTCTGCATCGGCGGCCAGCTTCAGGGTGAAGGAGCGGTATTCGCCGGGCTGTACCGTGACGGAAATGTCCCGCAGCACATGGTTGGAACCAAAGCTTTTGTTCCAGGATTCAACTCTCAGCATGATCAGGGTCATGTTATAGAAGCACTCGGTGCCGCGTACGCCGCCTATAATCTGGTTGTTGCCGGGCCGCTCGGTTTGCCGGCCGAACACACCACCGTCAACACCGCTTTGAACCGCCCGATCAAGAGAAACGATCTTTCCAAAGTAGTCTTTTACAGCATATTCTGGTCATGTTCCCATTGCAATCATAGACCCGGCATGGTATTATAAACCTTGGATTTCAGTAAGGAGAATCATTGCGGTGGAAAACAAGAAAACATATAACGATCAGGATCTTCAAAGCGTTCTTCAACATCTCTATCAGCATTACGGCGGCATCGACCTTTTTAAAACCAGAGGGAAAGCCGTCAACCTTTTTTTGAACTGCGCTTCCATGCAGCATCTACAGGCTGAGTTCAGCGTTCTAAAAGCGCTGGACGACAACGATGATCTGGAAAAAATCGCCCAGGCGTCCACACAGAACAGCGCTGTGCAGAAGGAACTGCTATTCTCGCTCCGCAGCGAACTGACGGCTGAAGGGGTTGATGAGGACGCCATCGTCCGATTCCTGCAGCCGATGACCGAGGTCATGGGCTGGGAATACACGGACTTTCTGGCGGACTGCCTGCGGCAGGAGGCCGAACGTCTACGCAAGGTATCCCCAGACCGCGCTACTCTCAAAAACACCAATCTGAAACTTGATACGAGTGTAAAAGTGCCGTCCAAACCGGAACCGGCCCGGCCGACTCCCCCGCAGCCCGTTGACAAACCCGTCCGGCAGACAAATCCTGCCTCTCCTAAAAAGCTGTGGCTTCTGGTGCCGGCCGCCCTGCTTATTCTACTTGTTGCCGCTATGCAGTTCCGGTCTACCCGGGGCAAAGTCAGCCAAGCTGCAAATGCCGCCTCTTCTGCGGCAGGCGCATCCGCAGCGGCTTCGGAAAAGGCAGCCTTTTATCTACCCAATGTTGTCGGCATGGATGAGGAAACTGCCCGCGAAGCGCTGGCCGTAGAGGATCTTACCATTCAGATCAGCCGCCGCTTCGACGCAGATGCTGCGGATGGTACCGTTCTTGCACAAACTCCCGCTGCAGAAACTGTCTGGAACGGCGAAACCGTCGAACTTGTACTCTGCGACAAATCGCTGGGCACCGCAAGTGTGCCGGATGTCGTGGGGCTCTCCCTTCCAGCCGCCAAAGAAACGCTGGAAAAGGCTGGTTTCACCACAGGTGTGCGGCTGAGCGGCAATGAGAATGCTGTGGTCACTGCGCAAAAACCCGCCGGCGGCATGATGGCGGAAAAAGGCAGCAGTGTAACGCTTTCCTATGTGCGGACAGCAGCCTCGGAAAAGGCCGTTGTGCCGGACGCCGTAGGTCAGGATGCTACGGACAAACCAGCCGCATCCCGCTCCTCCTCCAGCTCCGTCTCCCACAATCCATCGGTTGCTGAAACGCCCAAAGCCCCCGTACAGGAAACGCAGCCCGCACCGGCGGCTCAGCCTGTACAGCACGCATCGGCTTCCATCACAGCCTGCAGCAGGGACGTGATCAAGTTTGTTACCAGCGGCGGCAGCGTAACGGTCAGCGTTGAGTTCGTTTATCCCAGCGGAGCGCATTCCAGCCGCTTCTCTCTGGGCACTTTCTCCGATGGCATCCACGAATTTTCGCCTGGCGTTTCCATCACGGATCCGCAGGGCAGCTATCACGTCTATCTGTACGATGCCGAAGGAAACCAGCTGGCTTCCTCCAGCTTTACAAATTGATGGATGCATGATAGAATAAGTGCGTCGTACGGTACACTTATTTTTGTGTGTTGAGGTGCAAACAATGAAAAAACAAAAAATGCTCCTGCCCAATCGTTATGCGGTGATCGGGGCAGAGGAAATGCCGCACATTGAAGGCGGCCTTGGTCCCACGACCATTGTTGATGGCAATTATTCCACCTATGAGAAGGCCGGCAGGATCACGGTTTTTCTGGAAGATTTCTTCAACCGCATCTTCCGCCCAAGCCTCTCGGAGCGCCAGACGATCAACCAGAGCTTTGCGGGCATCGGTGTGGTACAGACCGTGATCAACGCGTTGAACCCGACCGCGCTGGCCAAGGCCATCAACTTTGCTCCGTTCCTTACCGGCGTTATGGATACGCTCGGTAAGATCGGTATGTCCCGCGTCTGAGTTTGCTACTGTTTTCCTCCACCGTCCTGCGCGGAGTGCAAACAGCGTTTCGTCCATCTCTACATAAAAATCACCGCCTCCATCAAGGAGGCGGTGATTTTTTCTATTCCTGTGCGACTGCCGCAGTCTGTACTGAAATTTTTCAGTCAGTGCCGTTTTTTTCCTGTTTGGGTGTTTCCACCTCGGCCGCAGCAGCGGTTTCTTTTGTAGCGGACACGGCTTCATGCTGAGAAGAAGCCGGCTCTTCTTTCCGAGAAGGAGCCCCATTGGACGAGGATGTTGCGCTGGAAGAGGAGGAAACTGCCTTGGAAGAGGACGCTGCTACCGCGCCGGTCTCTACAGATGCTGTATCACCCGTTCCGGTGGCCTGTGCCTCTGCAGCGGCCTGGCTCAGGATCGCAGTACCCGTACGGTACTGCTCCGGCCACGGGTTCTTAGGATCCGGGTCTGTGGGGTCCCAGCCACGCAGCTCGGCATTGGTTTCATCCATGTTGATCGTACCGGGCTTGCCCATCGGGCCGGGAGTCTGTGCATCATCATAGATAATGACCGGCGTACCCAGCGGACAGTTGTCGCGGATCCATTTGACATCCACCACGGCCATGCGGACACAGCCTGCCGATGCCGGCTCGCCCAGCTTATTGTATTCACCCGGTTCCAAGTCTGTCTTATCCTTTGTCAGGTACGGCACACTGTGGAACAGGATCCCGCCCACGATCCGGGTAGCGTACTGGCCATACACGTGCCCGTACTTTTTGTCATTCAGCGTTTTCCATTCCTTGCCATTTTCGCAATTCGGAATGTTTTTATCATTAAAGGTACTATACTTGCCTAGCGGTGTTGCACTGTTGCTGTCCTTGCCGCAGCTCACTACGATGGCCATGTAAGGCACAAGATAGCGGCCCTCTGCATTGGCTGTATACACCGTTGCCGTGGACGCTGCACGGTTGACTGCGATCAGATAGGGGAAGCCCTGCTTTGCCTTCAGGTCGTAGCCGTTGGCGGCTGCAAGTCCTTCCATGATTTCCTTTGCACTGGCCTCCCAAGTTGCCGGATCCGTCACTTGCGGAGCCGTGCGGGTTGCATTCGGATTCTGGAGGAGCTTCTCATAGAACAGTTCCTCCGGGGTCTGCTGGGCTTCCGGTTCAGCCGCAGGCTGCTCTACCGTCTGCGCCGAAGCGACTGCGCTGGACACGATCTCCGGCTCAGAAACCGCAGCTGCTTCTTTTTTTCTGGACCGGAAAAACAGCCCCGCTGCTATCAGGATGAGCACTACAGCCACCACAGCTGCAGCCCTGAGAATCCGCATCCTCCGGTATCTCCGGCGGTTTTTCCGATAACGCGCCCCATTTGAATTACGAGCCATAAAACGATTCCTCCCTCTCTATCAGGACAGTTCTGCGTAGCGACCGCTGTTATAATCCGCATCGCTCAGGAAGCGGATGCGATTCACCTTCCAAGTACCGTCCTCCCAGACCATTTCGATGGTACGATGGTTGGAGTTCAACACCGTCTCGTTGGTATAGCGGTTGGTGCGGTATGCCTCGTAGCTGACGTTCATCAGGATCCGCTGACCATAGTTGTCAAACTGCACCGAGCTGGGATCCAGCGTCACGCTGGCACTGTCGATGTCCCAGATATTCTTATGGTTTTCCTTGCTGTGCACATAGTAGCTCTGTTCATCCAGATTCTTGCTGGTTGCAAACATCAGGTCATCTATCGAATCATGCATGATCGCGCGCAGGAAGGCCCGATAATACTCCAATGCAAACCGCGTCAGAAAGTCATCGTCCGGCAGGTTGAAGCCATCCGAAGTGCTGTTCTGGTAGGAGCTGCTGTCCACACTGTACACGCTGTCGGGGTCGCCGCTGTACCACATGGTGGCAGACTGATAGTCGGAGCCATTTTTCACAATGACACGAACCTGTGAAACCTCGGTGCTCAGCATATCCTGCGGGATATATATCTCACCACCGGAAACATCCCTTGCGGCGATCTGGCCGTCAACCGTGACCAGAGCCCCCTCCGGAATGTCGGTAAAGCAGACACCATCCGTTACGACCGGATCCTGTTCCGGTTCGCTGACTGACGCGCTGGCTGGCACATCGTCCGCCGTACTGGCCGAAGAACTCTGTGTACTCCGCGACGAAGCAGTGCTTTGCTGTGCAGATGAGCCGCTGTCCATATTCATGCCGATGAGGCCGATGATCAGCAGCACGATCAGAATGCCGATCACGGCAGGCACAAGCAAATTCTTCTTTTTCTTCGGTTCCGGCACAACCCAGTCGGTGTCGGCCTTAGGCGAATCTTCCTCTTTGGGGGGCACAGGCACTGATTCCGGTTCCGCCTTTTGGGTCAGCCGCTTTCCGCAGTACGGACAGATGATTGCATTGTCCGGCAGTTCCTTGCGGCACTTTGAATTCGGACAGATCATGGATGTTACTTCCTCCTCACATGGTTTTGATCTCTCTATTTTTAACGTTTCTGGTATTCAACGGGCTATCACAAGCCTGTTTAATAATACGACAAAATCCTTAAAAATCAAGAATTTCTGCAAAAAATCGTCCAACATCATGGCTGTGGGACGATTTTTCTCTTATTTCAGCAGATCCAGCAGGCGCAAAAACTCCGGCAGATCCCCGGTCAGTTTTTGTTCCTGCTCTTTATCTCCCTCGGTCCAGAACACCCCCAGCGGGACGCCTGCCTCGTACTTGAGGCAGAAACATGCCCCAAAGCTGTCCTGTGCAAACGGCAGATAAAAGGTGTTGCTTTCCTCCTCGTTGATCTGCCGGGCCAGTGACAGAACATTAAGCTCGTCTTCAGGATCCACCGAAAGGAACCGCGTGACGAACACGTTTTCATCCACGCCGCGCAGAGTCTTACGCTCCGGCACACCGCAGCTGCACAGGCACAAAAGCTTTGCATCCTGCACAGTGAGCGGTACCCGGTAAATCTCCGTCAGCTGGCGGAGCAGTACCGGGTCGGAAACAATTTTCTGCAGTTTCAATCGATTCATGCCCCTCCTCCTTTCAACGTCTGGATCGGCCACCGCCCCAGATTGAACGCCCGCCCAGATGTCTGGCGGAATCGTGGATCAGGGTAGGCACCAGCAGCATTTTTCCGCTGAGAACATCGTGATGCCAAGTAAACCCATAGGGCGTTTCCGCATTGCTCAGCGAGAGCTGGATATCTTCCAGTTTTTCCGGGTCATCACAGCCAAAGGTTCTGCCAAGCAACTCACAGTATTGCGCATTTTCCAGCGGGTCATCCATTTCGCCCACACCGCAGTCCAGCGCAACGGACTCACAGAAGTCTGCAAGACAGGCTGCGCAGGCCTCCCCCTGTACACGGTCGCTCAGTTGCAGTTCGTCCCCGTTCAGGCTGGTCTCAAAGGCTGCAAACGGTTCAAAATCCGGGAAATATTCCACATATTCCACACCGTGTGCTCCATAACGCTGCAATGCAGCCTGCACGCCCGGGTCTGCCGGGATCCAGACCGAATTGCCGCGTTCCTGCATCCAGCGGCCTTTGGCTCCGCTTTTGGGCGTATGCTTTGCCGCCTTTTCCAAGGCCTCCCGCGGCATCCGGGCTGCGGCATCCGGGTATTTCAGCGGATGTTCGGGGCCGTACCACGAGGGGTTTTCCGTCACCTGCTGCTGGGACAGCAGCACCTGCGTCATGCCGCCGGGCAGATCCTGCACACCGGCTTCGCTGCCGGAGGCAGTTGCCTGTGCTGCTACCTGTCCCACCTGAAAGACCGTGCCGGCTGGGATGAACACGGTGCAATACAGTGTGCAGTTATTTTTCCACTGCAGCGGAAGTGCCAGACCCATTTTGGAAAACAGCCGGTCGCTGGGACGCACCGTGCTCAGGAACCGGCCCTGTTTTCCGGCACCGGCTCCATAGCAGCGGTAGAGCACCAAATCCCGCACGGCCACCACCGTGCTGTACCTTGCCCCTGCAAATGTGGCGGCATCCGCCGCATCCAGCAGCAGACGCTGTACCGGACGCACTTTCCCGATCAGCTCTACCGGGATCTCGCTTTCCTGCCGCGCTGCGGCTGTTCCGCCTGCGCGGCGGGCCTGCTGAATATGCGCCCGCTGCACAGTCCGGGTCGCTGCTGCGCCAAGCCGCGCCGTCCGGTTGAGGAAACGGATAAAATTGCGGTACCGCTCCATCTCCTTTGTAACGACGCCCAACTGCTGCAGCACTTCGTTGACGCCCCGGACCGCCTTGGTGAACACGAGATTTAGTTCCTCCAGCTGCCCTTGCTCTGCCTTGTCACACTGCCGGGCTGCCTTTTTGAGTTTTTTCTGGATCTGCTGGGTATCTTCATAGATCTTTTTGCTTTCATTCAACGCCTTTTGCCGAAAGCGCTCTGCGCCGCCGACAGAGCCATGCACCTGCGCCATAAGGTTCCTCCCCGCACGGTTTTGCCGTTACAGTGAACGGATAAAGGCTGCATACTCTGCAAAATCCCGTTCCAGCAGACACAGCAGCCGCAGCACTTCCTCGGTTTGTTTCATGGCTTTCTGCGCCTTCATAGCAGCCATCGCTGCTGCCAGACCGGCTCCTTCGCTGCGCGCAAGTTCCTGTACGCTGCGCTGGAGTTCCTCATTTGCTTCCTGAATCCGGATCCTTACATTTTTGCTGCATTGCGCCGCGCGCTCTGCACCGCCGACTGATCCGCATACCCTTGCCATTGCATCCACTCCATCCGCTTAGTTCTTTTTCTTCAGGCTCACAATGTAATCAGCATAATTTTCCAGCTTACCGCACACAGACTTCATCGGTTCCTTTACGCCGGCCATGCTACTTCGGATCGTGGTGATCATTTCGTCCACCTCATTCACGCCCTCGTCCTTAAAAGCGTCGTCGATCGTGCTCTGGACCGTTCTCATATCTTTGATTCCTTCATCGATCTTGGTCGCTGCATGGATGATCAGCTTAGAAAGCTTCCAAGCCACCTGTGCGTCACCATCAATTGTTGCCATTTCTGTTTCCTCCCTTACCGTTCTCTCCCGTTCAGTTCTTCATAGCGGATCTTATCCTGCTGGGTCTTCCGGGTCAGTTCCCGCACGCGCTCTTCGCCGCTTTTCATCACTTTCAGTGCCTCTGCAACGGCCCCCTTGATCTCCTTGAGGTTTTCCTGCGCTTTTTTATCCCGTAGGAAACCTCCTGCCGCATCGATTTCCTTATCCAGCAACTGCAGCTGTCCTTTTGTCTCTGTAATCACCTGCTCCATCTGCTTGCTTCCGCTCAGAATTCGGTCAAAATCCCGGTTTGCTCGTTCTGCCATATCAGTTTCCCCCTTTTACCGGACTGTCTGACCTCCTCTGCTGCCGGACGCTCCGCCTGCAGCAGGGCTGCCCTTTGCAGTCCCTTCTTGTTTCTGCGATCGTTCTGTGGAGCGTGCCTCCCGGTCGGACTCAGGTCGACTTTCCTCTGAAGCACTCTCCTGTTTTTTATGCTCGGCTCGTTCCTGCTGTTCCTGTTCTTCCTTTTTACGTTCTTCCGCAGCGGTCTGGGCCTGTGCACTGCGAGCCGCATCTGCGACCTGCTCGCCCAGTTTTTCCAGCATTTCCGCTGCGGCACGCAGACGGGAGATAGAGCGCTCCGACACTTCGTCCCGCAGTTCCGCCTCTGCTTCCACTGCGGCATTTTCCAGCTTTCGGGCGTACTCCTTCAGGGACTCCCCATATGCTTCCATATCTTGCTCGAACTTCCTAGCCTCCGCGCTCATAAGATACGCTCGCTTTCTGCACCGACCATCTGTGCTGCTTCCACAGTGCCGATGAACGGCGCAAACTGGTGGTAGGATCGGCCATCGTAGTAGACAGCCATTGCATCATCCAGCATATTGCCCTCGGCGTCCTTGATGGCCTTGGAGCTGTTCAGGAAGGTCAGCGCCTCATCCGTACCGATGCCGAATGCAATGCGATGGCGGAACTCGTCTTCCGGGGCGCAGCGAGCGCGGCGGATGGCCGACACGGAAGTATGCAGAACCACCGTGCAAATGGACTGTCGGGGTCCAAGCTTAACGATCTCCTGCACTTCGTCGAATATGTTGTACAGCGGCAGTTCTTCCTCCTGCGCCGCCGTATCGTCCTCTGCCTCTGCCTCTGCCGCAGAACCGTTCAGCAGCGCCGCCAACTGGGGATCCAGCTGGATGGGTTCGTCCAAGCTGCTCAGGTCGTCCAGCGGTTCCAGCGTCTCCTTACCGCTGAGGAAATCCGGTACATCCGTCTCTGCCGCATTTTCACTTCCGGTGCTGCCGAACAGTGCCTCAAAGCTCCCGCCCAGATCCTCCATGGCTGCGGCAAGATCCCCAGAGCCACCTTTGGCTTTCTTTTTACCGGCCTTTGTGTCCTCCTGCAGCGCAGCCGGACGCGTATCCGGATAGTCCGAAAGGCTCTGCACCAGACGCGGCATTCCGATCCAGAACACAAAGATCCTTTCCTTTGTGCCCTTCTCCCGCATCCGGCGGTGCGTCAGACTGTTCAGGTGTGCCACACCGCGGCAAACCTCCTCTTCACCGATGCAGAGGGTGACATTGGGATGCTCCACCGCCAGGCGGCGCATCCACGGTTCGCATTCATCGTACATCGGCTCGTATTCATCCGCCATCATGTAGATCTGCGCCGGTTCCCGAAGTCGGAAGATGCTGTTTACCATCTGTTCCATCAGGCTCAGCAATTCATCATCATCACTGCCCACACACATGATGTTCTCTTCAAAATTGGTGCGCAGTTCCACCGGCATAAAGCTTTCCAGTGTAGTCGGCACCCCCAAAAACACCCGCATGGTGCGGGGCTTCAACGGCAGAAGCTCCATGTGTTCGTATTTATCAATGGCCTCCCAGTCCGGCCGGATGCGTACACCGGTGCGGGTGACCTTAACATCCTCGTTTCTGCCATAATCGGTGATGGCGCGCTCTGCAATAAGCCGGCACTCCTCGTTGCTGAGGTAGAGTGTGCGGTTCCATTCAAAGCTGAACTTGACCACATCATTGCCAAACTCATTTTTTTCGGTCTTGCTGCGTTTCAGGGTAACTTCCCATTTGCGCAGCGCCACCAGTTCCCGCACATCCTTTGCATTGTTGATGCCCATGACCGCATTGTACTCGTCATAGCTGCTGCGCATGGACATCCGCAGGGTCAGCTGCTCCTTACCTTCCTCCGAAAGGCCCTTCAGGCCGATGCCGCAGGTCTGGTCCGAAAGCAGCAGCGAGATGCCCACAGAACGTGCTTCTTTGAGGATGTTTGTCAGCATCTGCTTGCGCTCCGGGTCGTCGCGCACATGGTCCGACATTTTGTGGAACTCGTCAATGACCACCAGGATGCGGGGCATACTATCCGGGCCGTTCTGTTTGCGGTACTCTTTGACCGACGTACACTTGCCAAACAGTTGCTGCCGGCGCTCCATCTCGCTGTGGATCTTTTCCACCAGCGCCAGCGAGTACTCCATGCTGCGGGAAATGCCTACAAATTTGATGTGCGGCGGCGTATTCTCGGCATAGCGCTGGAACTCGTTCAGCTTATAGTCTGCCAGCCACAGCTGCACATCGGTGGGTTTGTAATGGATGATGACACCATTGATGATCGCGTGCAGCAGTGTAGATTTGCCGCAGCCTGTGGAGCCGGCCAGCAGTGCATGGGCGCCATCCGGCCCACCGATCTCGATATAAGTCACCTCGCCGCGTTCATTGACACCCACCGGCACCCGGATCACATCCGATGCATCGCCTTTGCCCCACACGGCATCAATGTCGATGCGCTGCTCCATAGCAGTTTCCAGGTTAGTGTTGGGGCGCAGGCTCTCCTGGATCGCATCCAGATAACCCTTGTCCGGGTATATCTCCAGCCAGGGCGCAAAATCAAAGTGCATCCGGCTGATCTCGCGCTCCCGCTTCTCACCCAGAGAGACTGCACTCAGGTCTGCATACCACTCCTCATCGATCAGCTCCAGCCAATCCGAGGTGATCTTGCGCAGCTCTTTTTCTTCTTCATTCAGGGGTTCATCCTGCGTGCGGCCAGAGGTCATGATTATACTGATGCCGCACTGCCACGAGTTGACGACAAGGCGCTTGAGCACCTCCAGCTGTGCACTGCTCATAGTGTGCACATTTTCCACAATAACAACGCTCTGGGGAACGATGGTCTTATTTTTCAGGATCGTGCCGCCCTGCATCTGCTTGGCGTTATACTCGATCAGGTTGCCCTCACCGCCGCACAGCGCCGCGATGCGGCCCATCCGTTCGTCCAGCTCATGCAGCAGTTCCGCTGCCTGTTCCTGCGTCGTAGCAGTCTGTAACATACGGAAGAGGTGTCCGCACACGCTTTCATCCATCATGTACGCACTGCCATTGACCACCTTTTTCAGCCCCTGCAGTTCCCGCAGAAAACCAGCAGCCTTGCCGGTATCCACCACATAGAACTGACAGGTATAGCCCGGCATGGCACGGATGGTCTGGTAGATAATGCTGCGCAGCAGCTTGCCGGTGTTTTCCCGCATGGTATCAAAGCCACGGACATCCGGCGCATCAATGAACAACGTATACGGACGGTCTGCCGCAAAGCAGAACGGCATCCGCACCCATTCATCCGTGAGCCAGCGGTTGTCTGCCGGAAATTCCGTTTCCAGCTCCTGCGGCTGCAGGATATCGCCCAGATAGATGCAGCTGCTGCCGCTGCCGGCAGGCTTATAGGCTCCCAGCGGGCGGGTATTGGCCAGCTGCTTTTCCGCAGTCCGCTTGTAATCGTTGAGTTTGTTGCGGAACGAGTTCTTGCCGGAAACATAGATCTGCTCCATCTGCCGTGACAGCTTGCTGTACTGCCGTTTTGCAGCCTCCGCCATGGTCATGAACCAGACATAGTCTTCTTCCTTGACGCGGCGTACCGCAAAGCCGCCGGCCGGTCGCAGCAGGAAACTATAGTTGTGGTCGTCCCCAAAATAGACCAGTGCCTGCTGAGCGATTTCTTCCGGCGGGTCGCTGTCGGGTGGGACCGGCGCAACGAACTTGCTGCCGTAGTTTGCGTTGACACGCTCCACCAGGCTCTGGATCATGGCAATCTGCTGAGCCAACTGGGCCTGACGCTCATGCAGCTGATCCGCACTCTGATCCAGCCAGTCGGCAGGCACGTTCTGAAATTCATCCGTCGCGTGCTGCAGCTCATCCAACTGACGGAAAAAGTCACGAATTTCTGTCATTTCATTTTTCCTCGCTTTCCAAAGCAGAGCTGTTTTAACGGAAAACAGACTTTGCGACCTTGGCCAAAATGACCAGCACAACGATGCTTGCGATCAGGTCCGGCAGAACTTGCAGGAGCATGGAAACGCCCATCGTCACGGCCAGAACAATGGCGGCCAGCAGGCTTGTGGCAACATACACCACAACGCAGCCAGCTATAAAGCCAATCGCCGCAAAAATGCAGTTCTCTGCCGAAGTGCTGCCCATTCGGAACCCAAAGACGCCCGCAGCCCAGCCCGCAAAGATCATGATCGCCCCTTTGCAGAGCATCCGGCCCGCAAGTTCCGAGGAGATATTCAGCAGGAACTTGAGCAGCACGAACCGCACCAGCAGGCTGAACACGACCCCCAACGCGACAGCCGCAAGGATCGTTCCATGGGAAGTCTGCTTCGGCTGCGGGGGCGGCGTTACGTCGTTGCTGATCAATTCCTCGTAAGAATAGCCCACAAACTTGCCGCGCTGGTACACAGGCTCGATGGGTGTGGGACCCAGAATTCCACCCATTCCGTTGGCCGCATTGATGACCTTGTTCATCTGCTCATCGGTGCGCATCATCGGCGTATATAGCTTGACGCAGGTCATTGACCTCGGTTTGCGGAGGTTAGTCGCTTCGTAAATGGCTCCTTCGTAGTCTGTTCCTTTTACTTTGTCGGCCAGAACATAGCTTTTGATTCTGTTGCCGGTTACTTTCATGTTTCTTCCTCACTTTCTCTGTTTTCAGCCGCGGTCTTTTTTATCGAACAGCTTATTGAAAAAGCCGCCTTTCTTTTTCGGTTCCGGTTTTTTCGTAGGAATCTGGCTGCTCCGTGCCCAGGCGATACTTTCGTTTTCCGACTGAGGCATCTCCAGCCGGACGTCAAAATCCTCGGTCGTTTCTTCTTCATAGCTGGCCGGCTTTCTTAATCCAGTCGACTGAGCCGAGCTATGCGTCATCGGCTCCTGATGCGGCGTTTCGAAACGTTCCGGGCTGTACAGCGGCTGTGCTGCCGGGACATCTTTTTTCCCGCGGCTCAGGTCCTTGAGCACCCGGAGCATTTCCTTTTCCGTAGAGCTCAGGTGCCCTGCCCCTTCCTTCAGACACTTGTAAAGCGTGCGGCAGTCCTCCGGCGTTACCCACTCCGGACAGCGACTGTACAGCTCTTCCGGGTTCATCAGGCGTGCTGCCGAGACTTCTTCCATCATTTCACAGATGTTGTCCTCGTCCCACGCGCAGCCATCATCGGTGCAGCAATACAGGAAGAACAGTTCCCAGGAGAACGGATGGTGCCGCATGGCGATCTGTTCCATCATCCGCGGAATCTTCTGGCTCAGTTCTCCACGCTCTTCCGGCGTCAGTCCAAGCTCTTTGCCCAATACCAGTTTCACAAAGGCAGCGTCCTGCTGCTGCAGGATCATATTGTAGTATGCCTTTATGAATTTGACCTTGGGATTTGCTTTGATGCTGCTGTCATCCAGTTCCCGGACTACATTCCAGATCCGTTCCATACTGCCCTTACGCTCACCGCAGGTGCTCAGCAGATCATGGTAAGAGATCTGATTCAGCGACCAGTTCAACTCACGCGTGCAGATCCGGTTCTGGACCGTCTCCGGCAGACAGGTCTTTTGAAGCATCTCACCTTCTTCATCCAGCGCCTGTATGATCCAGTCTGCACCGGTCCGGTGCGGGCGTTTGCCGTAAAGGCCCGCAAACTTTGCCACAATCTCCTCTTCGAGTTGACGCGGCAGCTGGGCAAAGAGCGCATTCGGCTTGCTGAAGACCTTGACCAGTTCTTCCACAGTGCCTGCTTTCATGACTTTATACAGCAGGCATAATGCTTCATAGTATTCCGGCAGCATCTCTCTGGCGGTCTGCAGCAGGGCATTCTGGTAAAGCGGCGCCGTCTGTTTCAGTGCGTTGATTTCCCCCACACTGTCTCTCATGTTCTGGGCAGCATAATGGGTAAGCAGAACGTAAACCATTCCCGGCTGAAGCGGCCGGAGATCCTGTTCCGTATTGCCCAGTGTCTGCCATACACCGCGTGCTTTTTCAGACAGAGCAAGGGTCGGATCGGTATTGAGGCGGTGATAGCCCGCCTTGTCCCCTCCTGCAAATGCTTCGCGGATCTGTGTTTCAAAGATGTGCAGCAGCATCTGCCATTCTTCCCTGCGCGGCTGACGCAGGCCACCGTTTTCAGCGGCAAAGCTGCACAGGATGCTGTCTGCCAGCTGTGTGCGCGCGGCCATGGGCTGATGATCCACCAATTGCTGTGCATAGCCCTCTTTGCCGGCGAATGCACCACTGAGCACCGCCCGAATCACACGTTCTTGCAGCTCCTGCGTCAACACAGTGCTGTCCGCCGGGATCTTATCCATCAGCATTGCAGCGATCTCACTGCTCTGTGCGCCGAAGCCGCCGTTCAATGCTTGCTCCAGCATCCGGGCCTGTTCCTCCTGACCGCACTCGCTGAGCAGGTTGAGCACTGCCTGCCGGAACTCCTCGTTGTCTGTAACCGACATCCTGGCCAGCAGAGCTTCCCGGCTTTCGGTCGGCAACGCCGGCAGCAGCCGCAGCAGTGACACCAGCGCCTGCTCCAGCACGTTGGCATTGCACGGCGTTCCCTTGGCCGCATCCAGCGCGAGGAACACCAGCTTGCGGGCAAGCTCCGGCTTTGCCTCCAATGCAGCAAAGTTGATGTAGTAGAATGCCATCACTGCAAAATCAGCCGGGTATTCGCTGCGGTCACCCAGCAGCGCGTTCAGCCAGTCGTCCATCCGGGCCAGCAGCATTGCACGCTCTGCCTCCGGCAGACGAGCCAGATGCAGATACATGATCTGATCCAGCGGACTCAGCTCCTCTACAGGAGCCCCGGCATCCAGTTCAAAGGTGATCTCATCGCCGCTGACCATACCGTTGCGGGGCGTGCTGAGGCAGATATTCTTGCGCAGGTCTCCGGCACTGCTGTAGCTGATCTGCCCGCGCATGGAAGCCGGGGCACCCATGGCGATGCAGTAACACAGTTCCCGAACCGTCTGGATCTCATCCACGGCCTTGCTGGTGCGCAGACACAGGCATTTCATACTGGTCAGTGCACGGTATGCGCCACAGAGCAACGCAGCATAGCGTTCATCTGTCAGGTCATATTTCAGCCGGAGTGCCGCGAGATCCGGTGCCTCGACGCCGCCCATCTCAATGCCGGGCAGCAGGGGGGCGGCGGGCATATGGTTCGTCAGCTGATCCAGCGGTGTAAAAATTATGCCTGCCGGGTCTTCTGCGATCTTCTGGCGATAGACAGCGGTAGGCACCACGGCTGCGTTGGTAAAGATTGCCGGGCGGCCGTGCACATCGGTCCGCAGGGTACACAGCGCCAGAAAGGTATCCTCCCCGGTGGTAACACAGCTCAGGCAGCTTTTGCCGATGGACCCGTTGAACAGCGGGTTCATGCTGTCGTTGAATTCGTCCTCCATGTGCTGTGCATTCGTGTCGGTAAAGTCCTTAGATTTTGCACAGATCCGATAGCCGCTCTGTGTACGGAACCGACACGCCTGCTCTGCTATAATCTTGAACATAAGCAAATTCCTTTCTCGTCAGCAGCAGCCTGTGCTGCTGTTTTCTCACCTGCCGAAAAACTCACTGCACCCCATACCGTTCTTTAAAGTTTTCTATAGGCAGAAGGTAATCGTCCTCACCGCTGAAAAAAAGCTCACGCGATGCAGTCCATGCACGGTTCCAGTCGTCTGCCCAAATTTCTATTGGGACACGCTTGTAAAACAGCCGCCGCGGCTGTTCCGGCATCATGAGCTGATCATAATACGGTTTCAGGATGCCCCGGTTCCACAGGATCCACCGCAGCGGGGACTCCACATCCTGCGCCTGTGCCTCCGGGTTCTGATACAACTGCAGCTCCATCGTCAGCACATCTCCCAGTGTGACCGTGTGCATAGCGCCCTGTGCGCTGTAAAGCACCACATCCGTCCGGACAGCCGTATCTGCTGCAATGATGCAGCTGATCGGCAGCTCCTGTGCCAGAACACAAGGGCATGGCGTGAGCCACTTGTGCCGCTCGGTCAGTTCCGCCTCAGAGAGACTGTGGCCATTTTCTTCTGCCATTTCATTCCATTCTGTGATCCAGTCGCGGATCTGAAGCAGCTGCTCCTTCTGCTTTTGGGAAAGGTTATAGCAATCTGTTCCGATCCATGCCCGGGTAACCGGAGCCATGCCCAGTGCCGATACGGCAAAGAACGCGTCTCCGCCGATCTGTGCCAGAATATTGGCCGCCGTCTGCCCGTGCTGCTGGATGTAGGAACGGATTTTCTGATCTGTTATGCGGAATTCCTTGCGTAGGTAAGGCTGTGCAGCCCCTTCGACAGTACTCTGGGTCAGACGATCCGTGAGTGGGAGTTTGTCGACCTTGGTCAGAACCACCAGAATGGACGTGTCCGCCATGCCGTCCGGGCAGGTGTTCTTCAGCTGGGTCATCAACCGCTGCAGCTCATCCTGCTTTTTGTAGGCGCCCGCTGCATCATCTTCCACCTGTTCCGGATCCACCAGAAGCAGCAATGCATCGCAGTGCCGCACAAAGGCCAGCGAGGTCTGGCTGAGGCCGTTTTCCAGTGTGTCCGTACAAGCCAAGCCGGAGGCATCGTAAAACACAAGGGTAATGCCATCTTCACCGTTCTCGCTCACCAGGTCGATAGCGTACGGATAAAACGCCTCGGTCTTCGCCGTGGCGGTGGGCAATTCGTGGCTGGTCCATCTTTCGGCAGATCCGCTGTGACTGAAGTTGTTGTCCCCCGCCTTGAATGCGGTGTGCGCCGCATCCTGCCGAAGCTGTTCAAACAGACGCGTCAGATAGACTGTCTTGCCTGTTCCGGGTGTACCGATGAGCCCGACGAAGCAGGTGGGATACTTGCCGTATTTGGGCAGCGGAAAGGGGTTCAGGCAGTGGGGGCAAAGCCGCTGCATAGGGGTCGACGCCCTGCCCAGACGATCCACCACGCGGCAGATAAAACCCTGCGGATCCCGCACGAAGCCATCCGGATCCACCTTAAGCGAACCCGTATCCGTAGCGCGGATCATATCCACAAATTCATCCGGCACACCGGGGTCGATGTAAGGCATATTCCACTGGGGATCCAGAGCTTTAGCATGCTGCACACCGCCGCGCTGCTCCCAGAAAGAGACCCACCGGGAAAGCTGGGGCGAATCGGTGCTGTTTTTGCTAAACAGCCGCCAGTAACTCTGGTCCTCCCCTTCGTCGGACATACTCATTTTGAACCGAATCGTGGTCTCGTCGTAGCCCACAGTAGAACGGAACAGGACCTTGTCTTCCCGGCAGGTACTGAAACAATATGGACACTGAAATTCTTTTATCATGGAAACGCATAACTCCTTTGTTGATCTCTGTGCCGCGGGGACGATCAGACATTATGCGCTGCCCGGAAATCTGCATACGGCTGCAGGTAATTCTCCCGACCCTCATAGAACAGATCCCGTGCCTTCTGGGTCGCACTCTGCCACTCGGCAGACCATGCGGGGTCATTGCCCTGATGAGCCAGCCTTGCAAAAAAGCTGCGCGGCTGCTCCGGCTCCGGCTGGGCGGCAAACTCCGGCTCGAGCAGTCCCATCTTCCACAGCACCCACTGCAGCGGTTCTTCCACGCGGCGGGGATTGGGTGCACCGGCCGGGTAACTGACAAGGTTCTCGTTGACCACCTCATCCAGCGTAAGCGGAAAGCTGATGATGTTGCCTGCATTTTCGCGCTCACCCACGATATCAGTCTGGATGCTGCGCATCAGTTCATCCGTCAGATCCTGCTCCGGCGGGATCTGCTGTGAGAGCTGGCAAGGCGGCTCGCCCAGCAACCGGCGCATACTGACCTTTTCTTCCTGCGTCATGATCATGCCATCCGGCTTGAAGGTCTGCCGCCAGTCCTCCACCCAACCGCGCAGCGCCTGCAGCTTTTCCGCATCGCCGGGGCGGAGCTGGTACAGCTTGCCAAATTTTTCAAACTTCTGCACAACACCGCTGGTAATAGCCGAGACCGCAAAATAGGCGGGGTGATCCATCTGCTCCACCGTGTTGAAAACCATGGGATCGTTCTGCTTGATAAAGCTGCAGATCTGCTTATTGATCTCCACAAACTCGTCCCGATGGAACCCACGGACATCCTCTGAGGTATTGATGCCTTGGTAGATCAGCGGGCAATCAATAATATTATAGTTCAGTCGGTCGCTCTTGGTCAACACTGCCGCCGTCGGCACACCGTTCCAGCCGTTGGTGCGCACATGGTACAGCACGCTGATGGTCTGCTGGATATCGCTGGCGCGCAGAGCGCGGCCGTTGGCCGACAGCGCCTGGATCTGACTGGGGTCGATCAGGATCATGACCGCATCACATTCACGGATATAATTGATAACACCGGAGGGGATACTGCTGATGGAATCCATACCGTCCTTCTGGGCAAAGTGCTCACCAGCCACATCGTAGAATACCAGCGTCATCTTTTTGCCGCCGGGTTTATCCTCTGTCAGGTTGACAGCCAGCGGGCGGCGCATCAGGCTGGTATCGGTCGCGCCCGGCAGCGGATGCTCCGGGTCCACGTGCTCACCGATATCGCTCAGATTGCTGGTGCCGATCTTATAGCCGGTGTTGGCCATGGAAGAAGCAAAACGAGTGAGCAGTTGGTGCAGATACACCGTTTTGCCGGCACCGGTGGTGCCAACCACGCTGATGAACTTTACTTCGTATTTTCCGTAGTCGGCCAGCGGGAACGGGTTGAGGCAGTGGGGGCACAGGCGCTTCATGGGGGCAAACTCGTTACCGAAGCGGTCAATAACGCGGGTCACGAACCCGTCCTTATCCCGCACAAAGCCATCGGCACCCACCTTGTTGGCGGCCGTCTGCTCAGCACGGATCAGTTCCACAAAATTCTTGTCCTTCGGGTCGATGTAGGGCATATTCCAGCCCGGGTCCGATGTATAGCCGGCCTCGCCGCCCTTATCCTCCCAATAGCGGAACAGTCCGTCCATCCGGTGGTCAGCCCGGTTGCTCCGCTGATACTTGGCGAAGTACAGCTTGAAATTCCGCTCCGGGTCGTCCGCATTGCTTCGGATCTCCTGGACCTGCTTCTCATCATAACCCACGGTGGCGCGGAACAGCACGCTCTCATCGTCGCACTCCGCAAAACAATAAGGACATCTGAATTTATACGGCATAGTAGCTCTCCTCACACTGGTTCTTAATATTCCTTGTATTTCCCGGTATGTTCCCGACCCACGATCACTTTTATGGCAGTATTGGACGTGGTTCGGATGCAGATCTCCCGCCCGATGCAGCTCCGGGGGATCGGGATGGGACGCAGATCATCCACTTGATACCACAGCGCACCGCTCTGATAATATTCCGTGTCGGGCATGGTCACGGTTAGATAGCAGTAGCCGCCCTCGGTTCGCTGATGCACCCTGTACAGCAGCGGCGCAAAGCAGATCTGTGCAGCAGGATCCGCCGGGATGTATAGGACTGGTTCGGTGTTGTTGCGCATCACCAGAGTCCACACCTGGATCTGCTCTGGCGGAACGGCCTGGAAATCAGTGAATGCGCCATTCATTCTGGCGCGGGGCACTCCCTGCAGGCGGTAGCCGTCTTTTTTCACGACAGCGCCGTGCAGCAGCTGCAACAGCTCTTCATCCGTCACGTCAACGTCCGCGCCGGTCAGCGGCCGCCCCTTGCTGAAACACAGCACCAGTCCGCTGATACTCTGCGAGCAGGAAAACAGCAGGGAGCGTCTGCCGTCCGGCAGGATCGACAGGGTAAGATGATTCACCTCAAAAAGGTTGCTTTTCAGTTCTTCTACTGGCATCTGTTTTCCCCCTTTTTACAGCAGCATATTTTCGTCCACCGGGTAGAGCATCAGACGCTCGATGCTGTCCGACTGACCGGTGCTGAACACTTCGCCCACATTGTCGGTATCGGCCTGCACTGCCGTGGTGTTGACCAGGCAGTACATACTGCCGTTTTCCGGGGCAGCCGTCATCTGCAGGTAAACGCAATCCTTCAGATCCTTCGCAAACAGAGCCGTCAGCGGGTCTGTGGCCGCAGCAGGCGAATTGTTCTGTGCCTGCAGGAAAGCCAGCTCCTGCTGCAGGTTGAACCGGTAGGCCGGCTTTTTCTGCACGATCTGGGCAAATGCCTCACTCAGGTCGCTCTGCAGCGAGGCCATGTCACCGGGGTGGATGCCCTCCCGCAGGATCTCCGGATTCTCGGTCAGCACACTGTTGGTCAGGCTGCGGTAGGCGTTCAGGGTCATGGGATCAATGGTAGTCACCGGCAGCGCGTTGAGGGCGTCGTTCACCGTAAGCTCAAAACCCGAAACACTGTTGGTCATCTGCAACATCTCATCCGCCAGCTGAGCAGCCAGCACCTGACAGCACTGGCAGAAGCAGCGATCCAGAAACTCCCGGTGCAGCACTTCTTCCTGCGTGGTGCCGTTGATGTTTATCTCCCGCTTCCACTCGTCCGGCTTGCCCGCACGCTTTTTCAGGTTGGTGGCTTCCGTTCCCAGACGGCTGCGGATGTCCTCAAAGCCAATGCTGCGGGAGATGCTGCGGCGCGCCCAGTCCCCGATCTGTACTTTGCCCTCGGTCGACTCCATCCATCGGACGGCCGGCTGCAGGTAATCGCACTGGTAGAGCTCCTCCTGCACGTCCCGGCACACCTCGCCGTAGGCGGCGTTCGGGGCGCTGCTCACCACCGCAGCATTGCGCCGGAACACATCAAACAACCCAGTGGCGCCGCTCGGGGCGGCCACCTGCGGCACGCAGGGCAGATACCGCAAAAATTCCAGCTCGTTTTCTGTCGGGAACAGCCCGGTCATGTGCTCCTCAAAGAACTTGTGGAAGATGCTCTGGTAGCCTTTTCCGCCGCTGATCTTGTCCTCAATGCTGGTGTTGCCGTCTGCGGCGGGGCGCTCGATCATACTCTTGTAGGTTTGCAGCGCCGTGGCCAGCGTGACCCGGGCAATGGTATCCGTGTCGCGAGCCACACGGCAATAGGCCGTGCCGTACAGGCCGCCGTTCTGCAGCCGGAACCGCAGAGCCATGCCGGGGTCGGCAGCGCTGTGCTTCCAGCTGCCCTGCGGATAATAGCTGCACGCCATCAGCGCAATGTCCGCTGCGATCTGGTAAGCCTGCCAGATGCTCTCATCGTCCAGGATGCCGCTGTAGGTGTTGTCGCTCAGCAGCACCAGCGCAAAGTGGTGTTCTTTGGCCCACTGGATCAGATCCGGTCTGCGGCGGCGCAGGATGCGGCGGGACTCCCGCGCGGTGTCGCGGCAGACGGCAAAGATCACGCTGAGGGGCTCCGTGTTCTGGGGCAGTGTGAGCGGCTCTTCCAGCTGTTTTTTGAACTCGTCGTAGCGTTCATCCGCCACATCCCAGTAATAGGCGATCATCACCTGGCTTTTGTTGGCAAGTTCCACCTTCTGGCTCAGCATATCGTAGATCTCGTCCTCAGCATTTTCTGCCGCCAGTTCATCCTCACTCTGAGGCAGATACTGCTCGGTCGTCAGGTCATGCAGCAGGGCCGCGTTGTGCCAGCATTTCTGGTACACATCGCGCACCACGTCGGCGTGTTTGTCTGCGCCCTCGCCCAGAAAAACGCTCAGAAGCGGCATGGCAGCTTCCCGCGTAGCAATGCCCCGGCTGCTCTCGTTGACCAGGAGCCGGCCGCATTCTTCCACGAACGTATTCCAGTCCTTTAACTTTTCGTCCATCATTCTGCGTCCTCAAAAACCTTATACAGCACCCGTGCCCCAGAGGCTGGTCAGACCATCCCCTGGGGCGCTTGCTGCAGTTCTATTAACTTTTCGTGCTTTGTATTACGGGTGCACATTGCCCTGTGCGTCGGTGACAGTATCGACCCACTGGCCATTCTTTGCAATGAACAGGTGGGTGCTCGGCGGCAGCTGTACCCACTGGCCGGCGTCCGTCTGGCCATAATTCCAGAAGGGGCTCACCAGTTTGAGCTGCTGATTGTTGTAGTACAGGTAGCCCACCACCTGCTGCTGCGGCGGCTGGGGAGCCTGATTCTGGGTGCTGGTCTGCGCTGCGGTGCCGCTGCCCGCGTTCTGCCAGGCCTTGGGGGTAAAGTTATCGCGGTAATCCTGGATCTGATGTACCAGCCCGTTGTAGAAACGGGTCACATTCTTTCCGTCTTCCTCTTCCAGAGTTTCTGCGCTCCGGAACAGCTGTGTCAGCTCCTTGCTGTCGTAGGTACGTTCCAACTCCCTTGCAATCAGGATATCCGCTTCTCCCTTGCTGCGCTGGCGGAAGGCTTCTACCTTCTCATCCATCTCGCTGCGAGGCATAGCCTCCATGTTCAGCGCACGGTAGTTCTCAAAGGCCTGATACAGCGGATACTTTTCTGCAAAGGGGTACTCCTTGGGCTGCTTAGCGTCGCTGAACACTTCCGTCTGATCCATTTCGCGGCTGTCTTTGTAGTCGTACTGGATCCAGACGATTCGCTTGCTCTCATCCGGGTCAAATACACTCTGCTTGTTGGCATTGAGCACCTGATACACACCACTGAACAGACCCTCGCAGAACGCGCTCAGGTCATCTTCATAGCGGTTATGCTCTGCTTCCAGATCATCCAACTTTTTCAGAGCAGCTTTAACTGCCCGATAAGTGTTGATCTCGTCTGCGACCTTGGCCTGCAGCAACGGGTAGTGCAGGAAGTAATCCCGGCGCACACGCTCCAGAACATTCTTGTCATTCAGAGCCGTGTTGCCGTCGTTCTTCAGTTCAATGTACTGTGCACCTTCTTCTTTGTCATAACGGTGCTCCAGCCAGTGGTTCAGCAGGCTGCGCTGTTCACTCAGCTTCTTCTGGTTCAGGGTCGTGCCATCCACCAGAAAATCTTCCAGCGTATACTCCGGGATCTCAATGGGCTTGCTCAGACGCAGGCGATAGATCGTATCAGAATGGTTTGCATTGGCTTCTTCCAGGAAGATGGCACCGCAGGCCTTGCCCTGCTTATAGAGCTCGAGCTGCGCCTCAGTGGTCTCCTTCGGGAAGAACTCCGGCTTAAAGGACTGCGGCAGCGGCGTGGGCAGGTAGGTGCGCCAGTCGATGTTCGGGTTGTCTGCAGTCACACGATCTGTTTTAGCGTACAGATGGCTGCCGGCGCCTGCCGATTTCGTAGCAGCCTCATCATAGTACTTCTTCAGCAGGGTCACGCCCTGGTATGCGTACAGAGGCACGCCGCTGACAAAACGCAGCGCAAAGATACGATCCTTCAGGCCGGTCTCACGGGCAACACAGCCGCTGACCGATTTCTTAGCGTAGTCCTTGGCGGCCGTGCAGACCGATGCCGCATTGGAGGGCACCGACAACGAGCAGCTCTGGAAGGTGACCGTCGGATCCGTTACTGCGTAGTTGGGATCACACCAGAACATGGGTGTTGCATCGCCGTAGACCTTGGCAATGATCTCCTTCTCAATGATCTGGGAGAGTTTCTGCACATTGTCACCAGCCTGCGGATACTTGAGGAACAGATAATCCTGCAGACCCTTGTTGATGTCCTCGCGGAATACATTCTCCATGTATTTGCTGATGAACATACCCACCTTGCCATCGTCGTTCTGGAGCCACTCGTCCGGGGCATCCAGCACTTCCATCACAAAGTCGCTCACCAACTGCTTGGGGGTCAGGGCCTCAATGACCTTGTCCAGATGATCCTTCACATCGTCCAGTTCCAAAATACGCCAGGTATAGGCTTCCTGGCTCTTGGCCGCCTTGCTGCTCAGCCATTCCAAATCTGCCTTGAAGGTGGCGTTCAGGTTGTCCAGCACAGTAAGGAGCGGGGCGAAGAATTTCTTATCCAGCTCCAACAGATCTTCCGCGAACTTCTCGGCGACCCGTGCCGTTTCCAACAGCATATTCTGGCGGCTCCGGACTACGAACCACTCGTTTTCAAGCTGTTTGTAGACTTCGTAGCGTTTCTGGTGATTCAAGAAATTGGAGTTGGCCAGATCTACACTGGCCTGTACTTTTGTATCTCCCAAAGTATCCAGCCGGAGAGACAACGTCGAAGCCTCTTCCATAGCCTGTGCCCGGACACCCAGTGCCCAGCTGCGCAGGTCATCGGTCTCGCTGTGCATCAGACGGGCTGCATAGTACGGGCCATAGCTGGGATCCTGTGCCAGGCTGGACAGTTCCCGGAACACCTTGCCCAGCAGGGAGCCGTCGCTGTTCTTGGCCGCCAGATTACTCACCAGTTCGCCGTTGAGAGCCTCGCGGTTCTTGGTGAACTTGCCACTGCACTGATCCATCCACTGCATACCAATGGTCCACCAGGGATCCGGGCACTTGTCCTTCGGCACCGGGCACAGCGTTTTCAGCTGCTGGATGTCCGTGTCCGGCAGGGTGAGCATGGTGCAGCCTGCCATCATGCGGCCTTCAATGTCTTCGGCCTTGAGGCCCCACTTTGTTGCCCACTGTGCCACATCGGCTGGCGGAATGGATACCTTCTGGCGGCCGACCTGTTCTTCAAAGCGGCGGTAGAAGCCCGATGCCAAATAGGTGGCGATCTGACTCATGGGGATCTCGGCGTTGGATGCGCCCAGGATGTGGTAGGTCAGGTTTGCACCGTAGCTGAGCTTCAAGCCCTGCACGCCGCGGGTCACGTTGGACAGATGCCCCTGCATGGTCAGCCCCTGAGTGTCTTCCTTGCCCTCAGGCAGAGCCACCTTGGCCAGATAGGCCATGACATAGTCTGCTGCCACATTGATGCAGTAGCTGAATCCGTTCGGGATCAGGGAGCCGTCAGCTTTCTGGGCAGAGAGCAGGTGGCACATATCCACCGGGGCTTTCTGCGTGTTGATAGAGAAGGAACCGTAGTTCTGGCGGAAGAAGTCCTGCTCATCCTTCAGGTTCATCAGGTAGTCCAGTTCCTTCATAGCGGCATAGCCGTTGGAGTTGTTGTACTCCACAGAAGAAGCATTGGCAGAAACTTCGGTCTTGCTGGTAACAACATCCGGCAGGTAGAAGAAGCCCATGATATTGCCCTTGCCGTCCAGACCCTGCTCTTCCAGTGCCTGACGAACGATGTAGCAGGTATCGATAAAGCAGCCGCTGCCGGTACCGCCGGAGATGCCCGCAAACACATACACATCCATGGCGGGCTTGGTGCCCTTCAGTGCGGTCTGGCACTTCTGATAAATTGCATTCTTAAGGGCAGTTGCCTTACTCATCAGCAAAAAGCGGCCAACCTGACGCACACCACCGGCGCCCATGGGTCCCAGCAGCTTGTCGATCTTGTCGGCTTCCATCCAGCTCATCACCGGGTTGTTAAGGATCGTAGTCTTGTTGGTGAGAACCGCCGCAAGGTTTGGCATGGAGATGGAGAAGTACTCATCCTTGGTCAGCCGAGCCGTACCTTTGAGGTTATCCACCGCCGTATCATCCGAATCGATGGCCAGGAACTGGATATGCTGGTACTCCGGCGTGGGGCTGTCCGGGTCGTCCGGCTCCAGCTGCTGGAACACCTTACGCTTGAGCTGTGCCAGCGCCGCAACGCCGGTGCCGCCAATGCCGATGCAGAGTGCTGCACCGCCAAACTGCTCTGACTTCTGGGTGGTGCTGATAACACCACCGCCATTGTTCATAAGAAGCGAATCATAGGTCATAATCAAGGTCCTCCTCTTTAGTAGTCTTCATGGTTCACATTTTATCACGTTTACTGCCTGAATGCCACATTTTCCGATAAATATCTACAAAATTTTTCCAGCGGACTTTTGGTGCTTTTGCTGCAGTTGCGCAAGCAGTGCAAACCTTGATACAGACATTAAGCACTCCGCAGCCGGGTCGTTCCGCATTTTGCAGATCGCTGAGGATCACACCGCCATTTTTGAGCAGAAGCGAGTCGCACCTCATCATTCTTTCCTCTCCGGCTCTCTTATCCTCTAAAATCTTTTCAGAAGCAAAAAGCCCGACCGATCATCAGATCAGTCGGGCTTTCTCACATCACATTGTTACCACATCATCGGTGCGGCCGGGGGTGCCGGAGGCGTTGCAGGCGCTGCCGCAGGAGCCGCAGGCGGAGGCGTCATAGGCGCTGCTGCAGGAGCCGCAGGCGGAGGCGTCA
>ERZ1034984.1027-NODE-1027-length-28637-cov-9.970751_pt1 | contig 28637 bp, 43 predicted proteins | sample MGYA00520589_ERZ1034984 | MGnify/ENA primary metagenome ERZ1034984 (study PRJEB33766, sample SAMN09781790) | gut metagenome | biome: gut microbiome | host: Homo sapiens | place: Madagascar | study: EMG produced TPA metagenomics assembly of the PRJNA485056 data... | reverse complement strand
GGAGGGGGTTCAGCCGAGACCGCCAGGCGCGCACACGCGCGAAAATCTCGAATCGCGCGGCGCGGGCGCAAACGACGCGGGCGCGCAAAGACGCAAACCATCTGAGGCTCTGCCGGGCGCAGTTCATCCCAGCGGCATTGGGAACCACCGCCGGTGCCCGGAGTCATCTCATCATCCTCCTTTTTTGACTGGACGCGGCGTTCGCGCGCTGCGTCTGGCAGAGCCTCAGAGAAAGGATTATCCATATGGCGCGAGAGGACATGATCCGGCAGGACATGCAGCTTGTCGGCACGTACAACGCAATATTTGAGCCGACGATCAAACAGCTGGCCAAGACGGAGCGCGAACTCTCCCGCGCCGAGAAAGAGTGGAAGAAGCAGGGCGGGCAGCGCATCTGTACGATGGTCAACAAGACCGGCGCGGAGTACACGGCCAAGAGCCCGTACTGGACGGCGGTCGAGGATCTTCGAGCGACGGTGCAGGGCCTGCGCAATCAGCTCGGCCTCACACCTACGGGCCTCAACAAGGCAAGAGCCAAGAGCGTCCCGATGGGCGGCGCGAGCAAACTTGAGCAGCTGCTGGCCGAGGCCAAGAGTCACGCGGAAGAGCACGCCGCGCAGTACCAGCGCGAGGTCGACAGCTTTGTCGAAGCGACGCTCTCCGGAGAAAGCGGGCTCTGCGAGGACGCGGTGCTTGCCTGCAAACGGTACGTGTCAGACTTGGACACGGGGAAATGGGAATTCCGGACGGAGCCCGCAAACGAGATCATCGCCATCATCGAGACGATGATCTGCCACCAGCAGGGCGAGTTCCTGGACGCGACGCCCCTGCGCGGCACACCGTTTCTGCTCCTGCCGTACCACAAGTTCATCGTCTACAACATCATGGGCTTTTACCTGCCCGGCACGAAGATCCGCCGCTTCAAGGAGGCCGTGGACTTCATCCCGCGAAAAAACGTCAAGACGACGTTTGCGGCCGCGCTGGCCTTCGCCCTGGCACTCTACGAGAGGGCTTCGGGCTCGAAGGTGTACGAGGTCGGCGGCGCACTCAAACAGGCGCTCGAGGGCTTCGACTTCCTCAAGTACAACTGCACACGCTTGGGCGTGACCGTCAAGGATGAGCCGGAGACAGGCCTTCGCATCATCGACAACAACATGGAGCGGTCGATCTCCGGCGATGTGGGCGACGGCATGATCTCCATCAACGCCCTGGCAGCCAACCCCGACAAGCAGGACTCTTTTAACTGCAACATCGTCATCGCCGACGAAGCGCACACCTATAAGAGCCCGCAGCAGTACCAGATCCTCAAGGACGCGACGAAAGCCTACACCAACAAGCTCGTCATTATCATCTCGTCCAACGGCCCGAACGCCAGGGGTTTTTTGCTTGGCCATTTGGAGCTCTGCCGGAAGATCCTCCGCGGCACGGTCACGGGCGACTATGCGGACACGATCTTTTGCTTTTTGTGCTCCGCGCCGACGATGGAAAACGGCGATGTGGATCTCCATGACCCGGCTGTCCTGAAAGCGGCGAGCCCCGGCTGGGGGTACTCCATCCGGCCGCAGGACATGATCAACGACGCGGCCATCGCGGCCGAGAACCCGATGCTCCGGCCGGAATATCTCAACAAGAGCCTCAACGTCACGACGAACGCCGTCAAAGCCTGGTTTGACATCCAGGAGTTCCGGCGGTCGGACGAGAAGTACAACTGGACGCTCCAGGAGCTCGCGAAGCTCCCCATCCGCTGGTACGGCGGCGCGGATCTCTCCAAGATGCACGATCTCACCGCCTGCTGCCTCTTCGGGCACTACAAGGGCGTGGACATCATCATTCCGCACTGCTGGTTCCCGCGGCCGGCCGCCGTCGTGAAAGCGACGCAGGACCAGATACCGCTTTTCGGCTGGATGGAAGACGGCTGGCTCGACATGACGAACGCCAAGGTGACAAACCACTCCGACGTTGTGCGCTGGTTCAAAAAGCGCCGCGCCGAGGGCTTCAAAATTCGCCGCGTCGGGCACGACCCGAAGCTCTGCCGCGAGTATTTTGTGGAGATGCAGAAGGAGCGCTTCCCGATCAAAGCGCAGATCCAGCGCTTCACGCTCAAATCTGAGGGATTCCGGTATTTGGAAAAGAGCGCGAAGCAGGGCACGCTCTATTACCTGCACGCCGAGCCCTATGAGTACTGCGTGCAAAATGTCGCGGGCATTGAGAAGGCCGACGATATGGTGATGTATGAAAAAATCGCTCCAAACCTGCGCATTGACGTGTTTGACTGCTCGGTCTTCGCGGCGTGCGCATATCTGGAGGATCTGACCGCCAGCGCCAAGGGCGCGGGCTGGTATGAAACCCGGGAGGAGACAAGCCCGTGAACGTCGCATACAACATGGACTGCATGGAGTACATGCGCACGCTCCCTGACAAGGCGTTTGACCTCGCCGTTGTCGACCCGCCATATGGGATTGGCATGGATGGCGGCATAATCGGCGGCAGCGTACTCGCAAAAAATGAATCTTACCTTCAGAAAGCATGGGACTCCGCCCCTGCCCCCCCCTGAATATTTCGTAGAGCTTAGCCGCATATCCCGCAACCAAATCATATGGGGCGCGAATCATTTTATCAACAATCTCCCCGTCAAAAACTCCCCGTGCTGGCTTGTGTGGGATAAACAAAATGGGTGCAACAATTTTGCGGATTGTGAGCTTGCGTGGACATCGTTTTCTGGCGCAATCCGAAAATTTGAATTCCGCTGGCAAGGGATGCTGCAAGGCAATATGAGAAACAAAGAGTACCGCATCCACCCAACGCAGAAGCCGGTTGCCCTCTATGCTTGGATTTTTGCCAGATACGCAAAGCCGGGCGACAGAATCCTTGATACGCACCTTGGTAGCGGCTCAAGTCGGATTGCGGCATATGACGCGGGGCTTGATTTCGTGGGGTGCGAGCTGGACGCAGACTATTTTGCCGCGGAAGAAGACCGTTTTGAACGATACACAGCGCAGCTGTCGCTGTTTGGAGGTGATGCCACTTGAAAGTAAAGGTGCAGCGCAGATCCGCGCAGGACGACGCGCTGCGAAAATTTGTGATCGGCGCGGTCGATCAGGACACGCTGGGCGTGCCGGGCTATTGCAGGCTCGCTGACAGCCCGGACGTGCTGGCCGCGATCGGCGGGCTGGCCGACATCGTATCGAACGCGACCATCCAGCTCATGCAGAATACGCCGGACGGCGACGTGCGCGTCAGAAACGCGCTCTCCCGGTTTATGGACATCTCGCCGTGGAGCTTCGGCACGCGCAAGGATTTTGTAAGCGCCATCGTCTGGGCGATGCTCACGAGCTCCAGCGGCACGGCCTTCTTCCTGCCGGTCACGCGGGACGGGCTGCTTCGCGACCTTATCCCCATGCCGGGCGCGCAGGCGATAAGCCCGGACGAAGGCCAGACGGTCTACATCAGCTGGCGCGGCCAGCAATATGACCCCGAGACGGTCTTGCAGTTCCGCCGCTGGGTCGACCCCGACCACCCGTGGCAGGGGCTCGGACTCCGGATGAGCCTGCTTGACGTGGTCAACTCGCTCCGGCAGGAGCAGGCGACGAAGAAGGGCTTTATGTCGGACAAATGGAAGCCCAGCGTCATTGTCAAGGTCGACGCACTGGCGGATGAATTTTCCGACCCGGCAGGCCGCCGCCGTCTGATCGACGACTACATCACGGGTTCGAGCGCGGGCGAGCCGTGGATCGTCCCGGCCGACCTCATGGACGTGCAGCAGGTCAAGCCCCTGAGCCTCTCGGATTTGGCCATCAAAGATGGCGTGGAGCTCGACAAAAAGGCCGTGGCCGCGCTCGTCGGTGTCACGCCCGTCATGCTGGGCGTGGGCGCATACTCGGACAGCGAGCACAACCACATGATCAAAACGACCGCCACGACGATCGCGAACATCATTTGCCAGGAATTGACGCGCAAGCTCCTCTATGCGACCGACCTCTATTTTACGATGTCGACGCGCAGGCTCTACAGCTACAGCACAAAGGAGCTTGCGGACGTAGCATCCAACCTCTACGTGCACGGCCTCATGACCGGCAACGAGGTGCGCGACTGGGTCGGCCTCAGTCCGCGCGAGGGGCTGAACGAGCTCGTCATTTTGGAAAACTACATCCCACGCAACATGATCGCAGACCAGAAAAAGCTTACACAAGGAGGAGGTGGAGACGGTGGAACAGAATAGACAGCAGCGTCAGGTGCGCTGCATCCCGCAGGCGTTTCAGACGCGCGAGGCCGAGAGTGACCTCTACATCGAAGGCTACTTCGCAGTATTCAACTCGGAATATCCCCTGTGGGACGATGTGAGCGAGATCATCAAGCCCGGCGCTTTCACGAATTCGATCTCGGGCGACATTCGAGCCCTCATCAACCACGACACGAGCTTAGTCCTCGGCCGGACAAAGCCCGGCACGCTGACGCTCAAGCAGGATGAGCGCGGACTCTGGGGAAGCGTGCGTATCAACCGCGACGACGTGGACGCGATGAACTTGTACGCCAGAGTCCAGCGCGGAGACGTCGACCAGTGCTCGTTTGGCTTTGCCATCAAGAGTGAGACCTTCCGCGACCTCGGCAATGGGAAATACCGCTGGGAGATCGAAGAGATCGACCCCCTGTATGAGGTCAGCGTCTGCACCTTCCCGGCTTACGAGGCCACTTCGGTCAGCGCCCGGAAGCGGGATTTTGAGGCAATCGAAAAGCGCCGGTTTGAAACATGGCGTGCAGAAATGAACAAAAAGTTAGGAGGAAACCCGTAAATGGCAGCACTTAGAGTTTTAGTCCTGAACAGCGAGATCACGGCGCTTCGCGCGCAGCTGACCCCGCTGGAGAAGACCCGAGACGGCTTTGCCGCGAGAGAAGAGCAGCTTCGCCAGGCGCTCGGCGAGATCACTGAGACGAGCACCGACGAGGAGCGCAACGCTGTATCCTCGGCTGTGGATACCTTTGAGCAGGAGCGCAGCGCGAACGCCGCCGAGATTGCCCGTATCCAGGGCGAGATCGACACCCGCAGCGCGGAAATTGCCCGGCTGGAAGCCGAGCAGACCCCGCCCCCGGCAAGCAATTCCGCGGTGCCCAACTCTGACACCAGAAACAATGATCACCACGAAAGGAGCTTTGTACCTATGAGCAATCCCACCGAGCGCCGCTGGTTCGGCCTCACCTACGCCGAGCGCGACGCGCTCATGCAGTCCGAACAGGTCCGCACCTTCCTCCAGAACGTCCGCGAGGCCAGAGCGCAGCAGCGCAGCGTCACCGGCGGTGAGCTGGGTATCCCGGACGGCTTCCTGCCGATCCTGCGCGACCTCACGTACCAGGAATCGAAGTTCCTGCGCTACTGCTTTACGACGAGCTTCCGCGGCACGACCCGCCAGAATGTCGCGGGAGTCGCCCCCGAGGCCATCTGGACAGAAATGAAAGATCGGCTCAACGAGATCGACATCGACTTCTGGCAGCTGACGATGGACGGCTTTATGGTCGGCGGCTACATTGCCGTCCCGAACTCTGTCCTGATGGACGACAGCGACCTCTCGCTCACGACGACCATCCTTCAGGCGCTGGCTTCGTCGCTTGCAAAGGCGATCGATAAGTCCATCTGGTTTGGCACCGGCGAGAGCATGCCCGTCGGCATCATCACGCGTCTGGCGGCGCAGACCAAACCCACGTGGTGGGGCTCGCAGCAGGGCGATTTTACCGATCTGCACACGAGCAACATCCTCAAGCTCGATCTGGCCGCAAAGAACGGCGTGGAATTCTTCCGCCCGTTGGTCGCGGCGCTCGCCGTGGCGAAGCCGGATTACTCCAACGGTACGGTGATCTGGGTGATGAACCGCAAGACGCACATGGACATCCAGTCCCGCGCGCTGGCCTTTAACGACGCGGCGGCGCTGGTCGCAGGTGTCAGCAACTCCATCCCGATTGTCGGCGGCGAGATCGTCGAGTGGGAGGTCATGCCGGACAACGAGATCGCGGGCGGCTACATGAGCCTGTACCGCTCGGTCGAGCGCGAGGGCACAACCATTGAGTCCAACACCAACGTGCGTTGGCTGGAAAACCAGACCTGCTTCAAGGGCATGCAGCGCCGCGACGGCAAGCCCGCCATCGGCGAGGCGTTTGTCCTCGTGAACTATGGCAATGTCCAGCCGACCACGACCACGACCTTCGGCAAGGACCGCGCAAATACGGCCATCGGCACTCTGATTGTTACCACCGCTGCGGGCGCTGCCAACGGCAAGAGCGTTGTGACCGTCGCCGGCAACGGCTCCGGCAAGCTCAAGTACCAGACCGCCGGTCAGGCGATCGCAGTCGCAAACGGCGAGACGCTTGATAAGCTCTGGACAGACCTGCCCGCGAATAAGACCGTCGACGGCACGACCGGCCAGACCATTACCGTGGTTGAGGTCGACGGAAACGGCCGCGCGGTTGCAGTCGGCTCCGGCAGCGTGACCGCGAAGGCGGGCTAAGGAAAGGAGGCGGCCTATGTCACTGGACGCCCAGCTGGCCTACATGATGGTGGATCTCGGTATCCTGCGCGCAACCGAGCAGCAGGAGACGTATCTGCGGGGTATCCTGACGCAGGCCGCTGATTTTATCACCACGCGCGGCGTTGCGCTCCAGCCGGACTGCGACGCGGACGACATGCTGACGGCGATGGTCGGCGGCTGGATGTACAAGGCGCGCGCGAACGCCGAGGAAAAGCAGCTGCCGACGTATCTGCGCCGGATGCTCAACGACAAGCTCGCGAAGCAGAAGATGGGAGGCGGCACGGGATGATCTACGACAAGGTTTGCACAGTCTGTGATCTGCTCCCGGCCTCGTCTCCCCTCCAACGCCGCCTGCGTATCGCCTCGAGCCACTTTTACTGCGAGCGGGAGGTCTACGCTGCCCGATTTTATGCCGGGAAGCAAGCCGGTGTGCAGCTTACCCGGATGGTCAGCATCCCCCGCGTCTTCGGCGGCGAGGATATCAAAGCCGAGCAGTTCGTGGTGCTCGAAGACGACCACATTTATCGCATCGACCAGGCGCAGCGGGGCTATGACTCCGACGGCCTGCCGATCACGACGCTATCGCTCGCAGAGCCGGAGGGCAAGTATGAAATACTCCAAGATTGAGGCGGCTCTTGAGACTGTGCTCCCCGGCGCTGTGTACAAAGTCCAGGCTCCGGAGCACGCGCCGGACGGCTCGCCGCTCACGCGCTACCTCGTCTGGACGCCAACCGGCGTGCGCAGCGTGAACGCCGACGGGATACCATTTGCAACGGTCGGCCTGTGCGTTGTGACCGTGGCCACGCAGACGGAAAACGACACGCTCACGGCTGAGGTGCTGCAAGCGCTGGCGGCGGCGCACATCGCCATTGGCCAGAGCGAGCAGTCCTTTGACGAGGATACGATGACGTATTACTCAGACATCCCCTGCGAGGTGATCTGATGGCGCAGCTCGATACAAAAATCGCACTGGACGGCATCCAGGAAGCAATCCGGCAGCTGAACCAAGCCGACCTTTTTACAGACGACAACCTTCAGACGATTTTGTCGGTCGGCGTGGATGAGATGTACAAAAGCGTCCACTCCGCCTTTATCGAGGCCGGGCACCAGAACACCAAGCCCCGCCGCACCGGCGAAACCCTGCGGCACTTTACAAAGGCGCGCAAGGTCTCGCGCGACAAAAAGGGCGTGCCGTACATGTACGTCACGATCTCCGGCAAGGATTCGCGGCAGCAGAAATACGCCGTCAAGGGCTTTGTCCTCAACTACGGCCGCCGCACGGGCGGCAAGATCAAGGCCGACTATTACTGGTCTAATGCCGTCAAGGCCACATGGGACCGCGCAAATAAGGCCATGACCGACAAGGCAGCAGAAATTATCAACAGCAATCGATGAAAGGAGGCAAACATGCCTGCATTTGATTTGAGATACCTGCAAGTAGCAGAATACAAGAAAAAGAGCGGCGGCGGCACGGAATACGGCACGCCCGTCTCCATGGGCGACGCGATGACCGTCGCGCTGGAGATGCGCTTTGCCGAAGGACGGCTTTACGCCGAGTCTGCGCTCGCCGAGTACATGAAGAAGGCCACGGGCGGCACGGCGACGGCCGGCGTGAAGTATATCCCGCTGGACGCGCAGAAGCTTTTGTTCCGGGCTTACGAAAAGCAGCGCACCGTATCGAGCGCTGCTGTGAAGAGCGTCGCTTTCGGCAAGAAGTCGACCGGCCAGTACGTCGGTTGGAGCTTTTACATGCCGGACATGATCGACGGCGCGGAGAAATTCACGGCGGTATTCGTCACAAAGGCGCTGTTCGCCCCGCCCTCGACCAACGGCCAGACGCTGGGCGACAACATCACCTTCCAGACCCCGACCACGACCGGCGAGTTCCTCGTTGACGACAACGGCGATCTTCTGGAGGTCGCGACGCTCGACACGGAAGCGGCGGCCATGGCGTGGTGCGACGAGGTGTTTAAAACCGCCGGGACTGCCGTAAGCGGGGGTGGCTGATAATGGAAGATATCAAGCCCCGCGAAGTCGCGTGGCGCTTTGACGGCCGGGACTGGGTGCTCCGCTGCAACAACAACGTCTTGGCCGAGGTGCAGGAGATCAACGGTGGCGATTTCAGCCCCATCCTGTCCCTCAAGCGGACGCTCAAGTCCGTCTTGCAGCTGCTGGCCGCAATGCTCAACGACTACGCTGACGAGCAGAAATGGGTGGACGAAAAGGGCTTTGCCATCACATACACCGAGAAGCAGCTCGGGAGACGGCTATCCTACGACACGGTCGATCGGCTTGCACCGGACATCATGCGTATGACGATCCTGGCCGTTAACGAAACAGACGACGAAAAAAAAGCGGAGACCATGGAAGCGGAGGCGGCGGTATCAACTTCGCATGGTACCTGAATATCTGGGTAAATGTGCTGAAAAACGACGAGACCGTCTTTTGGCGCAGGATGACACCGGCGCGGTGCATGGCTATCTACAGAGAGTATTTCTCCATGGCCACGCCGAGCCGGTGTGCGCATAATGCGCCGGAGCAGCCTGCGCGCTTGTCGCTGGCGCAGTACCTGATGGGAGGTGGCGGCTGATGGCAACGCCCGGCATTAACACAAAAATCAAGCTCGACGGCGAGGCGGAATACCGTGCGGCACTGAGCAGTATCGACAAATCGTTCCGAGAGCTTGGGTCTGAAATGAACCTGCTTTCCGCGAAATTCTCCGAGAACGGAGACAGTATGGAGGCGCTGAGCGCCAAGAGCGAGGTTTTGAGCAAGAAAGTCGATGCCCAGCAGAACCGCGTCGACACTCTCAAAAAGGCCGTCGCGGAGGCGCAGGCGATTCAGGAGAAGGCACAGAAGACCTTCGACGAGACCGCCAGCACGCTCGACGCAGGAAGCGAAGAGTATAAGACCATGGCCGAGCAGGTGCAGAAGGCTGCCGATCAGACGGCTGTCTGGCAGACCAAGTTAAACAACGCCGAGGCCGAGCTCTATAAGATGAAAGACGCGCTGGAAGAGAACAACGCCGAGCTCGACAAGGCGGGCGCGAGCGGCTCGAAATTCCAGCAGGCGATGGATAAGGTCAAGGATTCCGTCGCGAAGGCGAAGGAGGAGGGCACGGGCGCAAAGGGCGTTTTTGCCAATCTCAAGGAATCCTTTGCGGGCAGCAAGGGCGAGGCCGTCGGCCTTGGTGACGCGATCGGAAGCCTGATTGAAAAGCTCGGTATCAACCTGCCGGAAGGAGCAGACAAAGCGCTCAATGCGCTTAACGGAATCAATGCCGGGAACGTCAAGGCAGTTGCTGGCTTTGCCGCTGTCGCCGCAGCTATCGTAAAATGCGAAAAGTCGCTCATTTCCGTCACAAAGGAAGCTGGTGCCTACTCTAAAGAAGTCCGGCGCTTGGCCAGTATCACGGGTCAATCTCGAGAGGACGTCATCGCCTTTACGTATGCCGCTGAGAAGATGGACGTGTCCTACGACCGAATCAGTGACTCCCTGAAAGAGATCACAAACAAGATGCAGGAAGCTCAGAACGGGTCGGAGGACACTGCGGCCGCGTTTAACCGTTTGGGCATATCTATTGAGGATTCGGAAGGCAATCTTCGGAGCTCAATGGATGTCTTTTTGGATACAATTGACGCGCTCGGGAATATCAAAAATCAGGCAGACCGTGACGCGCTTGCTATGGACTTGATGTCGGAAGAAGCTCGTGAACTGAACCCAATCATTGAGAAGGGCTCGCAAGAGCTGGAAGGCTACGCGCGAGCAGCAAAAAACACGGGAAAAGTGCTGACAGAGGATGCACTCATTGCACTGGAGGCGGTGGACGATCAGGTGCAGCGCCTCCAGACATCGCAGGAGTCTTTGAAAAACCAAATGGCCTCTGAGTTCGCTCCATATTTGGAAGAGTTTTACGGGAGAGCGACAAACTTGACGGACGGGCTGGGCTCCGCAATTAAATCATCTGGTATTGTGGATGCTTTTGGTATGATGCTCGATACGTTTACGAATCTGCTCCCCACCACGAACGAACTGGCCGACGACGCTGTCCCGAAACTGACGCAAACGCTGCGCCCGGTCGCGCGGCTTCTTGCCGCCATCGCCGACTCGGCATCCGTTGCGGTTGGCTTTGCGCAGGTGTTATTCAGTTGGGGCTTCTCCGGGAAACAAGCGGGCTACACGCGCATGGCGAATGCGCTCGGCTGGAACTACAACAGTGGCGTTAAAAACAACGTGCAGTCGCTAACCGAAATGTGGGAGCAGGAAGACACCAACGCCATGACCCGCGCTAATGGCTACGGCCAGTATTACGGGAACGGGAAATGGTACGGGAACTATGACAGCTATCTGTATGACGAATGGAAGAAGCAAGAAGGCGCAGGAAGCAGCTTCGAGGCGTGGAAAAACGCAAAGGGCTACAACGCAGCCGGCACGGACAATTTTATCGGCGGCGTGACGTGGGTCGGCGAGAACGGCCCCGAGCCTGTCTGGCTGCCGCAGGGCTCGCGCATCGGAACGAACCAGGAAGGCCGCAGCCTCTCCGGCGGCGATACCTACAACTTTTATGTGCAGGCAAATGAAATCCGCGAGATCGACGATTTCATCCGCCGCATGAAAAACCAGAGACGCGTGGCCAGAATGGGGGTGACGTGAGGTGGCAACCAGTTTCAACTTATATTGTTCGGCGTTCGCAATCCTCAAGAAGGACGCGCAAAACACAAACGATCACACGACATCCCCTGCCAAGATTAACAATGGCGACTTGCTGTACATGCAATTTCAGTCACCGAGCGATGGCACACAGTACAAAAAGCTTGTAGATGATTGGTCGAAAATTACAATCTATCTCACCGCCGCCAGCGACTCGGGCACTATTCGGACGCGCATTGGCGGTCTTGAGCATAGCTTTGATCCGCTAACAGTCACTTATGCAACGAAGCAAGATCGGCATGTCTCCGACGTCGACGTAGAGGTCAGCGATGCTTCTGCCCTTCCGAAAGCCTGCGAATCCGGGTATGGTCTGCCGATTATAGACGCCGCTAGAAATGGACTGTATATGAGTCTGTCCATAACCACAGAATGGGTTTCAATCGTGACAAAATCAACAAATAGACCGTATATCCCGGTCTCTGTTGACGATACGGTAACTTGTGGTCTCAAAATCTCAGAAGTGACGCCATCCTCCGGGTCGATCATCAAATCCGAACCAAACACCTTCACATGGGGTGTAGAAGCCGCTCAAAAATGCATTGCAGAACTCAAGCAGGCATCCGCCATCTTCCGCTGGCGCTCCGGGACGAGTGGCACGATCCACACGATCAGCGTTTCCGGCAACACGCAGAGCGTCACTGTTCCGGCCAACACCTTCGTGGGCACAACAAGCATCCAATGGCAGATCGCAGTTACGGCGAACAGCGGCGTGGTTACAACGTCCGACTGGGTGACACTCTCGACCGCCGACGCCACCCCGACCGCTGCGCCGCTGTCTCCTGTGGACACGGTAATCGACGGCTCCAAGGACACGCTCTTCCAATGGCAGCACACGATTTCGACCGGCACAGCGCAGAGCAAGGCGGACTTGCAGAAAAGCACCGACGGGCTGACGTGGTCTGCGCTTGCAACCGTAACCGGCGCTGCGCGGCAGTGGACGTGTCCTGCCGGGACGCTCACATCCAGCATCAAATACTGGCGCGTGCGCACCTACAACGCAGACGGTGTTGCGGGCGCGTGGAGCGAGGCGGCGCAGATCGTCGTGATCGCCGCGCCGACGGCTCCGAGCATTCAGATCAAGTCCACCGGTCCGCGCCCGTCCATCAGCTGGCAGACATCCGAGCAGGAGGCGTATCAGGTGGAGTTGGACGGCAAGCTCTCGGGCGGCACGCACTACGGCACGGACAAGACGTGGACAAGCCCGGCGTATCTTGCGGACGGCAGCCACACGGTGCGCGTGCGCGTGCAGAACCAGTACGGCATGTGGTCGGACTGGGGCGCGGCGGCTTTGCCTGTCACCAATACGCCGGGCGCGAGTATCACGCTTACCGTGCAGGCATCGAGCGTCGCGGACCTCAGCTGGCAGACCTCCGGGAGCTATGACTTTTATCTTGTGTACCGGAATGGCAAACCGATTGCGAAGCTCACGCAGACGCTGTACACCGACGAGTTGTCCTCCGGCAGCACAACGTATCAGGTGCGCGGCTGCTACAACGATTCCGGCAACTACGGTTTGTCCAGCGCGGTCACGGTCGATGTTCGCGCGGAGGTGCATCAGGTGTCAGACTTGGACACCGGCCAAACCTTGAGACTCCCATACTCGGACAGCCAGCACCGGCAGACTACGCGGACACTTTCCCGGCAGGTCGAGCTCTTGCAGCTCTCCGGCGCGTATTACCCCGTCGCGGTCGAGGTCGACTCCGGCACAGATTCGCTTTCCATCACGGCGGCGTTGCTCGATGAGGGCGAGATCAGGCAGCTCATGGGACTTGTGGGCAAGCTTGTCTGCGCAAAGACGCCGCAGGGCGACATGGTCATCGGCTACATCGCGAGCCTACCCAAGCAGCACGACGGCTTTTTGAACGTCTTTAATTTCACGGTCGAGCAAATCGACTATGACGACGAGGTGCCGCTATGACGCACAGGATATCTTACCGTGTGGACGTGCTGCGGCGCGGCGCGAAGTTCTCGGAGCTGCGCTGGCTCAAAGACAGTGCGCCCGACGTGCTCGTCGACGCGTCCGGAGACATCATGGGAAGCCTCGGCGGAACATTTATGCACAACCCCGATATCGAGTATCTTTCCGACGAGCTCCAGCCTGTGCTGGAGCTTGACGGGCAAGAGTACCCTCTGGGCGTGTACCGCATCACGACGTACTCCGACACCATCAGCGCACAGGGACACTTCCTCCGGCTCGACGCTTACGACCGCAGCTGGATGATCCAGACGATCAAGACGGAGGGCATCCTGCATCTGGCCGCCGGCACGAATTACATTACCGCCGTGCAGCAACTGATGACGCAGGCCGGGATCGGCCTCGTGATCGCCACCCCCACGAGCGAGACCTTGCAGACCGACCGCGAGGACTGGCAGGAGGGCACGGACTATCTCACGATCTGCAACCAGCTGCTGGGCGAGATCAACTACAAGCCCGTATGGTTCGACGGCAGCGGCATCGGGCACCTGGAGCCAAAGGCAACACCAAATGCGGCAAATATCCGCTGGCGCTATTCGAGCACGGACATTAAGCTTTTGTCGCCCGTTTCCCGCGACATGTCGCAGGAGCAAGACATCTTCGACGCGCCGAATGTCTTTGTCGCCATTTGCAGCAATCCGGATTTGGAGGCCCCGCTGGTAGCCAGAGCCGAGAATAACAGCCCGTCGAGCTCGATCTCCATCTTCAAGCGCGGCCAGCGCATCACGCAGGTTGTGAAAGTGGACAATATCGCCTCGCAGGAGGCGCTGCAAGCCTACGTGGACGATCTTTGTTTTCAGTCCCAGCTCGGCACCCGGACGATCACATTCTACGGCCTGCCGGAGGGTGGGCACGGCGTGGGCGACGTTCTGAGCATCGACGCGTCGGAATTCGGCGGCATCTATGAGGAGACCGGCTGGCAGCTGAGATTAAGCCCCGGCGAGCTCATGACCCATACCGCAAAAAGGACGGTGATCGCATGACGGAATCGCAGACTACAGAGCAGGCCGCGGCGGAGCTTGCCACCGTCGGCGCAAAATACGCAGACGGCTTGAGCCTGATTTTCGACGGCCAGACCGTCGCCACAGCAAAGCATTACAAATGCAATACCAACGTTACATTCAAGGCGGGCGACCGCGTGAAAATCTGCCGCATCAGCGGCACCTACGTCGTCGAGTACGTCGTAGGCAATCCAAAGTGAGGTGATACGATGCGCGAAAAGATCAAAAATGCTTTATCGGTCGAGGTGGTCGGCGCGGACCTGACCAAGGCAACAAACCTCCAGTTCTGGCTGCGGCAGGGCGCGTTGTTTTTTGAGTACGTGCCGGCGGTCGTCGACGAGACGCACCTGCTCGTCACGATCCCCCTTGCCGACGCGATGCAGCTGGACACGGGCAAGAGCGCGCGCCTCCAACTGGCGCTCACGGACGGCGACGGCAACCCGCAGGCCGCGGATATCGTCTCGCAGCCGGTCAAGGAGCTTCTCAAGGAGGCGGGGTATGCTTAAAATGACAGTTTCCCAGCCGGAGATTCGGATGCGGATTGAGCCCGCGAAGGTGGTCTATCAGGGCGGCGAGGCGTATGAAGGGGACTATGAGATCACCCCGTCGGAGGAATTGCAGACGCTCCACACGGCGAACCGGATGCTGGCCAGAAATATTGTCGTCGCGCCCATCCCGCAGAACTACGGGCGAATCACCTACAGCGGCGGCGGAATCACAATAACGTAAGGAGTGCACTATGGCGAAAAATGTAAAGATCAGAGACGTGACGTATGAGAGCGTCCCGAATGTGGAAATCCCCCTTGCAGACGGCTCGGGCACGGCCAAATTCGTGGACACGGGAAGCGGCGACGCGGCGGCCAGCGACGTCCGAGCCGGGAAAAAGGCATGGGCGGACGGCAGCGAGGTTACGGGCTCCGTCCCGGAAAAGGGCGCAGGCGACGTAAGCGTCAATGGCAAAAACGTCACCATCCCGGCGGGCATCTACGACGACCCGGTGACCAAGAGCGTCGGCGACGGCACGGTCACCCCCAGCGCGACGGTCGCTGGCACCGTGCTCGGCGACACAGTGACGGACTACGAGGTCTCGGTGACCCCTTCGGCGGCGGTTTCTGCCGGATACGTCTCCGGCAACAAAAACGGCGCGGAGATCAAAAAGTATGTGCAGGTCGAAGAGAAGCAGGCTACGCCGTCCACGGCTGCGCAGGATGTGACTCCTTCCAGCGGGAAACTGCTCAAAAAGGTGCGCGTCGCCGCTGTGGACGTGTCCGCGACCGCGACGGAGGACAATGTACCGACCGGCATCACCTTCTTCTCCAACAGCCTGACCCGGAAGACCGGGCGGGCAAAATTCCCCTCGATCACGCAGGACGAACTGACAAAAGTGCTGACGATCCAGTAAGGAGGGCGCAATGGGACAGAACGTAACAATCGCGGGCGCGTCGTACCCGGATGTCCCGGCGCTGGACATCCCGAAAACGGGCGGCGGCACGGCGCGCTTTGTGGATACGGCGGGCGATACCGTAACACCCGCGACACTCAAATCCGGCGTGACGGCGCACGACGCTTCGGGCGCGAAGATCACCGGCACGTTAGATATCGCCCCGCCCAAGGAGTCGGATATCAATTTCTGGGACTACGACGGCACCTTGCTCTACAGCTGGACACTCGCCGAGCTGGCCACAAAGACAGAGCTGCCGCCCCTTCCCTCGCACGATGGACTGGTCTGCCAGGGCTGGAACTGGACACTTGCCGACATCAAGGACGCAGGCCGTGAGCTCGATATCGGCGCGCTGTACATCACCGACGACGGCAAGACGAGACTCTACGTCGACGTGGACACCGAGACGTGGGACGATTTTGTTCTCAATTACTGGCAGAGCACAAGAAACGCCACGACCGTAGACTGGGGCGACGGAACGACACCGGAAACAAAAAACGCAGATTCTTACATCGAGCATCGGCACGTGTACGCCTCCAGCGGCTCATACGTGATCACGATGAGTGTCAAAGAGGGTACGACGATGCAGCTTGGTGCAGGCGGAGCTAGTAGGTTTTTGATTGCAAACGGCGAGACTGATATGGGGCGCTGCGCCATGCTTGCAAAGGTGGAAATCGGCGAAAGAATGACCAGAGTGACGGAACGTGCGTTTTATGCCGCCGTTCGGCTCAAGAGTGTATCCGTCCCATCCGGCGTGCTTTTCGAACCGTGGCGTACGTTCGAACAAGCTGCAAATATACGCGCTGTGACAGTGTCTTTTAGTTCTGAAATTATCCAATCATTTTATCAGTGCACCAATCTCCGAGCCATTGCATCCACGAAAGGGACGACGCACAGCCCCGGTTATGTTATCACAAATACAGCAGTCCGGCAGATAAATTTTGATATGAGTGATGCCTACAATGCACAAGCCCTCGAGCGCGTCCACATCAAGGCTGTCAACGGGCAAGTTGGAGATGTCTCGGGCTGCCGCTCTCTGTTAAAAGTCACTATCCCAGCGGACGCTACGTCCTTTGTCGCTGCCGCATTTCAGGGTGACTACGCGCTACGCAGGGTGACGTGCCTCGGGAATATCGCGAGCATCCCAGCGCAGGTGTTCCAGCGATGCTATCCGTTGCGGGTTGTGGATCTTACGCACTGTACTGCCGTCCCCACACTGGCCAACGTCAACGCATTCGATGCAACACATCCGCAGCTGGAAATCAGAGTTCCTGCATCTCTTGTGGCAGAATGGAAAGCAGCTACAAACTGGAGCTCGTTGGCAGACCATATTGTGGGGGTGTGAGCATGATCGTAAGAGAGCACTACAAAACGCGCACGGACGGCGTGGAGCTGTACCGGACGTATTCCGATGCGGGCTATCTCATCCGGCAAGCGGAGACGGGCGCAGAGTACGATGAGGCAATTGACATTGACGGCGCGCCGCATACCTACACGGAGACGGATAAGCTTGTCACAGACAATTTTGACATCGAGACGGCAAACCCGGAGCAGCTGCGTGAGCGGCTTGCCGATACCGAGACGGCGGCGAAAATCCTGTTGGGGGAGGAAACGGCATGACGTACACGGAAAGGGCAAAGAAAATGCGCCCGTACATTGTACAGGCGGCAAGCGCTTTGGACGACAAGACTCTCAGCCTCGCGCCGGAGCTTCTGGGGACGCTGACCGGCGGCGGCAGCCTCGTCAAAGCGGGCACGCGCATCAACTGGCACGGCAAGATCAAAAAAGCTGCCGTCGACCTCTGGGACACCGAACAGAACACGCCCGACAAAGCGTCTACGCTCTGGGAGGACGTGCAGTACCGGGACGGGTACAGAATCATTCCCGAGGTAATTACCTCCACGCTGGCCTTCTCAAAGGGCGAGAAAGGCTGGTATGGAGACAAGCTGTATGAGTCGCTCATGGACGGAAATGTGTTTACCCCGACGGTCGCCCCGACGGCCTGGAAGAAAGTCGAGTAAGGAGGACTATGTGAGCACCGGAATTATTACCATCATCTGCGCGGTGATCGGCTCGTCTGCGCTGGCGGAGATCATCCGCTCCATCGTCGGAGCCATCCAGCGCAAGCGCGGCAAGGCCACGACGCAGGGTACCCACTTTGCCGAGATCGACAAGAAGCTCGACGGCATGAAAAAGCATCAGGACGAGCAGTACCTTGCAATCCTGCGGCTGACGATCATGTCCGAGGAAATGCCGATGGCCGAGCGCCTGATTGCCGGGCAAAAATACGTTAAGCTCGGCGGAAACGGCGAGGTAAAAAAGTTTTTGCATCAGCTGGAGGCGCAGTGCGAGCATAGCATCGCGCAATAAAACGGGAGGCAGATATGCGGGTAAAAGGCAAGTGGAGCAAAGGCGAGATGGCGCGCACCATCGTCATCTATCTGCTCAGACTCCTTACGATGGTGCTGATCTGGGCGTGCGCGCTGAAAACCATCGCTGTCCTTATCGCAGTCGGGAGCAACCCGGAGCTGGGTACGTCGGTCGACCTGTCCGACGTGCTCGGCTACGCCGGGGGCGCAGCAGTCTCAGAGCTGGGCTTGCTGGCATGTAAGAGAATATTCGCAAAAAAGAACGAACCGGTAGAATGAAAGGGGTACATATGGATAACATCAAAAAGCGGCTGGGCAACCTGCTCAGCGTCAAGAGCCTAGTCACGCTCACGCTGACGGGCGTGTTTGCCTACATGTCCGTCGCGGGCAAAATCTCGCAGGACTTTATGACGATCTACGCCGTAATCATCGCGTTTTATTTTGGGACCCAGTCCCAGAAGACGCAGGACGTGCTGGACGGCACAACGGAGGGCAAGTGATGGCGGTTACGATTGGGCAGGCCTCTATTGATGAGCGCGGCCAGATCACCGGCGGACAGGCCGGGAACCAGTCCGGCAGGGAACTCAACACACGCCCGTGGTACGCCAACGGCTGGACGCTGGTCCTGCGCCCGAAGAGCCGGACGGTCGCGCTAAAGATGGTCGCGGCGTGCACGGCTGGCGTAAAAAACAAGCACATCGGCTACGATCAGAGCCAGCGGAACACTCTCAGGGCTTTCGCCAAAATCGCGCGCTGGAACCTCGGCCAGATCGCGGCAGACTGCGAGACGGATTGCAGTGCCTTCATGGCCGTCTGCGCGGAGGCCGCAGGCGTGAACATGGAGCCCGCCTACATGGCAGGCAATGCCCCGGCAACCTTCCAAATGCGACAGCAGTGGGGCAAGACGGGTGCTTTCGAACCGCTGACGGATTGGAAGTACTTGAATTCGCCCGATTATCTGATTGCGGGCGACGTGCTGGTAAACGAGAGCCGCCACACCTGCATGGCGCTGACGGACGGACGATTTGCAGAGGAGGAAAAGGAAATGGTTGAAAAGAGCAAGATCATCGTAGACGGCAAGGAAGTCGCCGTGGAGCGCATCCTGAAGGACGGCACGAACTACGTCAAGGTGCGCGACCTCGCCGCCGCCCTTGATCTGGAGGTATCCAACAAGGGCAATATTGCCGTGCTGACGCACAAGTAAGCTGTCCCGCCGCGCCCTCCGGAAGGAGGGAAGCCATTGGCGAGCGCCAGAGTCCATATCCCAGACGACTTATCCGGTTTGCTGCAAAGCGAGTGGGAGCGCGTCATACGCGAGGCCGGATACAGCAGGCAGGACGCCGAGATCGTGCGCCGCTACATCGTGGGCAAAGCACCCCAGATCGACGTAGCCGTCGAGCTGTGCATGGAGCGGAGCACCCTGTCGAGGCGGCTGCCCGGGATTTATACGAGGGCGCGGCAGACAGCACAAAGGCTCAACATGATATAAAATACCCGGTGTCCAAGTTGGGCACCGGGTGTTTTTATCCAAGGCATGTAATGTCCGCGACTGGCGTGATATCAACAAAGGCCTCACGCCCGGTTGAGCTACGGTTGACACGTGTGACTTGCGATAGTTTGCCTTGATGGACAAGGTAGTCCCCAACCTCCACGAAATGGATTGCGTCAAAGCCCGGGACGAGCGCCTCAAAGTTTGCCATGTTGACAGTCCCTATTTTGTACTCACAAAGGCGCCCAGCGCAAAGGTTGTGCGATTGATCCGTCCCATGCAGCTCGGCTTTAATCTCCTGCAACTTCCGGCTGGAGACGACGATCACTGCGTCGCGCAGCAGCCCCAGCGGGATGTTTTTTGGCCAGCGGCTCTCCAGTTTGGCTATGTACTCTTCTGCCGTCATAATACCCCTCCCATTAAGTTGTCCCAGCGATCCCACAGCGTGTGGTTATATGGCTCGCCTCGCAGCGCGTCGAGGATGTCAGCAACCTCCGCAGGGCTCTGGTAGTACAGCGCGCACGTTTCGCCGTTCTGCGTGCGCAGGTATTGCAGTTTTTTAGGCGCGGCCGGAAGATGCGGAGCAAGCCATGTCAAAAGCTCCGGCTGCCCGTAAATCCGCAGGCGCGGTGTAGCGATCGGCACACCGCGTTTTGTTTTGTGTGGCCATCGGTCGAGACAGGCTTGCAGCTCTACCACTCCACGGCAAAAGCCTAGCCAGTCCGTCACATCGGTAAGGCTCGGGAGCAAATGTACCTGTGCAGACTTTACGACCCAGTAATCCTTTTTCCCATCTGCTCGCCGCTGGAGGTATGGCGCAGTCGGAAACAGCTCCGCGACAGCATCGATATACCAGCGGTCGATGCAGCGGACCAAAAACCTGCCTCCGGTATCAACCCCGAGCAGCATCAGGATTGCCTGCTGGTAGCCGGTCATTTGTGCTCCTCCAGATATCCGGCGATCCAGCCACGGAACAGCTCGTTTGGAGTCGTGCCGTTGGCCTTCGCCGCGGCCTTAAAAGATTCCGCAATCTCCCGCTTGAGCTTGCAGGAGATCACGGACATGTTTTCTGCATCCCACTTGTCGCGGGTGCGCTTCTGCGCTTCCGTCGGCATCAGTAGCAGGGGTTCTCTTTGCTGAGCTCCCACTCTTCGCCGTACTTTTCCTCGTGACGGGCTTCGTACGCGCTGAAGAATTCCTGGTCGGTGCAGGGCGCAAGCTCCATGCTGAGATCCTCGCGGATGTCATCATCCATCAGTGCGACCGCCGCGTCAAAGTTGATTTCCGTACCGTTTTTGTTGATTACCATAGCCATTTTTAAGCCCTCCGTAATTTGTATTTGGTTTATCTCTATGGTCTTATTATATACGGTATTACCGTATATGTCAAGCATTATTTTTAAAAAATCAGATTATTTTGCACATAAAATCACACTCGCGCCACCCTTGGGAAATGGACATCCTGTACAATGGTCTCAAAAGGAGGGATGCAGAATGGCGTACAACCCATACACCGGACGCTGGGAGATGGACGGCGCGCAGCAGGTGCAGATGCAGCCCATGCCGCGGGCGCAGGTGCCGCAAATGCCGCAGCAGCCGTCGAAACTCGGCGTGCTGACCGTGGCCAGCGAGGCCAGCATCAACAATTTGCAGATGCAGCCAAACGACAACGCGCTCGCGCTGCATGAGACGGAAAACCTGCTCTATTACATCCGCACCGACAGCATGGCGGCAAAGACCATTGCGCGGTTCCGGATCTTCCCGGAGCCGACGGAAGAGGAAAAGGCAGCGACCCAGCTGCAAGAGCAGCTGAAGCAGATCACGGACGGCCTACAGAGCATGGCCGGAAAAATCGAGGAATTGGAGGGAAAACTCAATGCAAAATCCGATCATGGCACTGATGGGCGGCGGCAGCGGAAACAAACTGCTGAACGGCCTGATGCAGACGGCAATGACGACGCTTAAAGGCCAGAGCCCACAGATGGTGCTTAGCTTCCTCGCCTCCCAGCCTGGGTTTAATGACTGGTTTGAGGCAAACAAAGACAAAACGGTCGGCGAGCTCGTCGGCCAGATCAGCAAGTGATACCGCGCGTAAGCGCCTATCAATAATCTAACCCGAAAGGAGGGAACACAATGGATAAGGACTATGGCTTCGGCGGATGGGGTATTGTGATTCTCATCGCGCTGTTCTTCCTGCTCTTCGCGGGCAGAGGCTTCGGCGGCAGCAGCGGCGAGAGTGCCCCGGCGACGCAGGCCGACGTACAGCGTGCAACGGACTTTGCGGCTCTGGAGCGCCAGAACAACGAGGGCGTGGCCGCGACGCGTCAGGGCGCGTACGACGTCACAAGCGCCGTCAAGGACAACGCCTACAACATCCTCGGCGAGCTGCGCGATTTGCAGTCCGTCACGGAGAGCGGCATCTCTGTGCAGCAGAAGTGCTGCTGCGACATTCTCCGCGCGATCGACGGCGTCAACTACAACTCCAGCATCAACGCGTGCGAGATCAAGACGGCCATCCACGCCGAGGGCGAGGCGACCAGAACGCTCCTGCAGCAGCAGGAGAACCAGCGCCTGCGCGACGAACTCGCACAGAGCCGCGCCGCGAACAACGACTATATGCAGTCGCAGTACATCCTCGGCCAGCTGGGCAGGTACTACCAGAACCCGCCCTGCAATCCGTGCGGCTGCGGCGGCTGACGGACGGCCCAACCCTGATATAACTATCCGGGACGATTGCCCCGTTTTTCATAATTTTGAAAGGAGACTAGTAAATGTCTTGTAGCGGAAACAGCAAATCCTATCAGAAATCCTGCGTCCGGTATTTTAATAACAGCCCGCAGGCGCTCGCGGCAAATGCCGCGACAGTGCTCACGCTTGCGGGCGCGAAGGTTGTCAACTCCGGCGAGTCCATTCAGGTCGAGCCTCAGAGCTACGACACCGTAAAAATTGGGCTCTATCACCTAGTAGCCGATGCGGTCATCACGTCGTCCGCGGCTGGCGAGCTCACCTTGCAGTGGTACATGGACGGCGTCGCGCTGCCCTGCACGCTGCGCAAGGTAACGCTTCCGGTAACCGGAAACACCGAGATCCACACGGAGACGGAACTGGCGCTGCCCGGGTGCTGCTGCTGCGTGAACCACACCTTTACCCTCATTGCGACGACCGACTCGACGGCAGCAGGCAATGTGGTCGAGCTCTGCACCGGCCTGCTCAAGCTTGCTTAGCCTATGACGGAGAAAATCAAGGCCTATAAGGCCAAACTCTGCGCAGCGCTTGAGGCGTGCATGGCGGAGCCCGTATGCTCCAGAAGCGTGGGCAGCTGCACCATGCTCATGGACGCGCTGTGCAAGGCGGATAAGATCACGATGGAGTCCGAAGCCTCCACGTTTACCGAGGACGACGCGCGGCGCTGGACAGAGCACATGGAAAATGACGACGGCTCGATGGGCGCGCACTGGACGCTCGAGCAGACCACGGCTGTGGCCAACAGCATCGGCGTGCACGTCGACCCGTGGGTCTGGTTCGCGGCACTCAATATGGAGTACTCGGACAACTTCGGCGTCGCGCAGAAATATGGCCTCGACCGGCCGGAATACTACGCAGACCTCGCAAAGGCGTTCCTTTTTGACGAGGACGGCGGCGGCCCCGAGGCGAAGATCGCCGGGTACTATCACGGGATTGTCGAGCCGAGGCTCGAAAGAGATTGAACACAGTATAAACACAGCAATCTGATTTTGCATTGGTATTGCCTTGGATTTATATGCTTCGAATCCCTCCCACTCCGCCATGATGAAAGCACCCGATAATTTGATTATCGGGTGCTTTTGTTTGCATATTTTCTGATTTTATCAGCCGAACACGGAACTTTATATCAAAAATGTTTTGTTTTCTGGCTTGCACCAGCATGGCAAAGCCTAGCATATCCTAGCGCCAAAATACACGCCTGCGAACACAGAATGAACACAGTAAATCAGGGTCAAAAGGACTTGCCCATTTTTGCGGCTGCATCGTCGATGGTATTATCCAAAATATCCGTGTAAATGTCCATCGTGGTCGAGAGCTGGGCGTGGCCGAGCAGCTGCTGCGCGGTTTTATAATCCACGCCCGCCTCGTGCAGGGCGGTCGCGTAGCCGTGCCGGATCTCATGCGGCGTGACGGTGACGCCGGTGCGCTTCTGGTAGTCCTCGTACTGCCGGGTGATCCTCCAGTCCGGCGTCGGGGTTTTGCCGCCGTCGTCAGAAAATATAAAACCGCGTTTTTTATCTGGCAGGGCAGCGGCCAGCGCGTCCAGCAGCGGCACGGAGCGGATACCGGCCTCGGTCTTTGGCTCCTTGATCTCCGGTTTGGTGCTGACGTTGTAGACGCTGCGCTGGATACGGATGCGCTTTGCCTTGCGGTCGATGTCCTCGTACTTGAGCCCCTCGGCCTCGCCGCGGCGACACCCAGTATAGTAGATCAAAAAGGCAAAGAGCCCAAAGTCGTCCGAAAGGCCGGCTTTTATTTTTTTTATTTGATCAGGGCTTGGCGCGCGGCGCTTTTTCTGCGGCAGGTTCTTGGGGAGCAGGACGGCCTCCGCCGGATTGTAGGCGATATAACCCTCGCGCTGTGCCTTATTTAAGATTTGCCGGATAATCTGTCGCTGCGTGACGACGGTCTTTTTGGCGTAGGTCTTCGCAAACTGGTTGATATAGCGCTCAATATCTCTGGCTGTGATCGAGGCCACGTCCATTCCCCCGAACTCGGCCACGGCGCGCTCATAGGCCGGGTTGTAGCCCCGGTGCGTATTTGCGGCCAGCGTCGGCTCGATCTCGTTCCACCACGCATGGGCGACGTTCTCAAAGGTTTCGGTCTTCCCGGCGGCCGCGTCGGCGCGATAGCTTTTGACTTTCTCCCAGACCTCGCGGTCGGTCTTGCCGCGGAAGGCTTTGCGCTTGCCGTTTATTTTGATGATCGTCTCATGCAGCCCATCCGGGCGCACGTAGTACTTGGGGATCGCCATACAAACCTCCCGTGTCAGACTTGGACACAACCGCGCAGCGCGACGCGCACCCAGCCGACGTTTGGGTTACACAGATCGATGATCAGCGCAACCAGAGCCAGTGTCAAAACGGCGCACAAAACAAAAATAATCCCGGTTCGCACGCGCACCCCGCGCGCATAGATCCGCAGCAGATGCTTTGTGTGCGCAAGCTCCTGCTGAAGCTCATCCGGCTGCTCCGGCTTCCCCTGGCATTTGATCCCGTATACGGCGTCAATGGACACATGCAGTGCCTTACAGATTGGAGCCGCTGTCTGGATGTACGTATTTTTTGTCTCGCCGCGCAGAAACTGTGCGACGGCGTTGACCGATATGCCTGACTCATCGGCTACGTCCTGGTATGTTTTGCGTGGATGCAGGTTTTGCCACTGTTCACGGCATATTTCCCACAACTGCTTGTCCAAAACCCTTCCCCCTGTGCGAAAAACCATCTGAAATAGGCCTCAAAGCCCATCTCAACGGCTGGTAATCCCATCCAAAAGCTGATAGCATAGTCTCATAAGCAGCTCCCACACTGCTTGCAGCAAACCAAAAGCCCCGCCGTCAGTGGCACGACGGCGGGGCGAACAAAACTAAGGATTACAATGCCCGCAAGGTTCATACCCCATGTCAGCCACGGAGTCGCGCGTGCCAGTGTATACTTCTTTGTTTTCATCCAATATGGATCCTACATAACTGCACTCGGGCAGGTGAAAAACGTTTGTGTTCGTGTTGAGCACGTACTCGCGGGAGCGGTCGACGGGCTGCTGGAGCTCGTCCGTCTTGGTTTCCGCCTCATCATCGGGCGTGACCAGCTCCGATACGTATTGCTGATGCAGTCCCGCGTCCGGGTCTCCAGAGCGATCGACCGTCAGCTGGATATCCTCGGCGGTCTTGTGCGTCTGGCCGCGCGTCGGGCTCAGCCAGACGAACAGCCCGGCGATTGTAAGGAAGAAGGCCAGGCCGCCCAGCACCCACGCCTTGGACATCGCGGGCTTTTCGGTCTCGGGGTCCGCCTCATCTGAGAAGGCCTCGAAGACGCCGCTGAGAATGAGCCAGTACGTCGCCGCGCCCAGAAGAAACGCAAAGACGTACTGCTTGACAACCAGCGTGCAAATGGTCAGGCAGAGGAACAATGCGCCGATCACAAGCCGCCGGATGCGTCTTTGTGTAGCCATAGAAATCACTCCCTCGTGAATTCTTCTGTATCGGGTTGCTTCGCTGCGGCCTCTTTCCGGTTGACTGCGCCCCACGCAATGAGGGACGACGCGGCAAGTAGCATAACAAGGCCGGCGGCAAGCGCCCAGATCCTCCCGGATACAATCCCGGTACAGAACCAACTCGCCCCGATCAGCATCAGAAACACGCCAACGACGATTTTCCCCGTGTCAGCGCTCCGTCTTCGGTCTTCCTGCCTTGCCCCGCGCCGCGGCGTGCTTCGCTGGTAATGCGGCTCCGGGCGATAGTTTTTTGTTGCGCATCCGCACTGCGGGCAGGCAATCGCATCATCAGGGATGCATTCGCCGCACTTTGTGCAATACATATTGCTCTCTCCTTACTCGTCCCAGTAAAGCACAGGCGCGCCGTAAGCGTCGCGCATGGAACCGCAGGCAATTAAGATAATGTCAATAATCCATCCAATGCCGAAGCACCCGGCCGTAAACAGCCACAGAATACCTGTGCCGATCTTGCCAAGATAAAAGCGATGCACACCGAGGCCTCCGAGAAAAATCGCCAGCACAAGCGCAACCGTCCGACTCTTCGGGCTCGCGTCGTCACGGACGACGTACTGTGTCACCTGCTGGGGCTGAGTTTGCGCCTGATTGTAATTCTTCGTCGGGCAGCCGCACTTCGGACAGACGATAGCTTCATCGTCAATTTGTGCGCCACATTTTGAACAATACATCGTGATCTCCTCGCTTCTTTTTGTTTTGCGAAAAGTGTTGCATTGCGCTTCACTAGAAAATACTGTAAAATTAGATAACAACCAAAAATGAAAGGGTGTCGCCGGGATGGACAACGAAAGAGAAGAGTTAAAACAGGCAATCGCGGCTATGACCGACGAGCAGTTCCAATGGTTTATAGAGCAAGCGCAGCTTTTGCTATCTGAAGGAGCTTGCTGACCTGCTCGTCTGAAAGCTGATCGACCAATTCAATCATTTCCCGTTTTGCCTCGCTGAGATTTTCGGCGGGGCTTTTTGTTTCCGGCTGGACGCCTAGCAGATAGTCCACTGACACATCCAATGCTGCCGCAATTTTTGCCAAGGTCTCGGAGTTCGGCTTTGCTGTGCCAACTTCATACTTTGCATAGGCTTGCTGCGACAAAAATAGCAGTGATGCCATCTTTTTTTGAGAGAGGTTCTTCGCCTTCCGCGCTTCTCTCAGTCGTTCTGGAAACATAGATGGATCACCTCTGTAAAAATAATACACGCGCAAGTTGTAATTTGCAATAAAAAAGGCTTGACAACAACTACAAAGAGTGATATATATAATTTACAACCTACGGGAGTAAAAAGGAGGTGGCAACAACGAGAGGATTAAAAGAGCGCCGCTGTGCCGCAGGTTTAACGCAAGCTGCATTGGCTGAAGCAATGAAAGTCAGCCAGCAAGCAGTTGGCAAGTGGGAGCGTGGCGAATGTTACCCGAGTGCGGCGCAGCTGCCGGATTTGGCGGCGGCGCTGCACTGCACGATCGACGAGCTCTACCAGCCGCCGGAAGAATCGATTTAGAGAGGAGGAAGCAACATGCGTGAGACGGAAGGCTACCGGCCGCAGCTGGAGCTTTTGACGGACATGTTTCCGGCGCGGGCGGCGATCACGGTCACGGAGTGCCAGGCGGCGCTCGGACTTGACCGGAGGACACTTCTAGCCGACCGGGAGTTTCCCGCGCGGAAGGTCGGCAACAAGTACGCCGTGCCGCTGACGGAGCTGGCTCGCTGGCTGACGCGAAAATCATAGCAAAGTTTACCCAGCATTCCCACGCGAAATACCTGCCGAAGGGCAAAGGCGGCTTGCAGACTTGCTGCCGGATTGGAGGACATATGCCAAATATCTACGGAGCCGCCCGCATTGCCAAGGGCATCACGCAGGAGCGCGCAGCCGACGCGATTCCGTGCTCGGTGCGGAGCCTCGCCGATTATGAGAGCGGCGTACGCATCCCGCCGTCGGAGACGGTTGTGCGGATGGCGGAAATTTACGACGCGCAGTATCTGTGCTACCAGCACCTGCGCCAGACGAGCGAGATCGCCCAGCGGCTCATTCCCGATGTGCGGGAGTGCGATCTGCCCGAGGCCGTCTTGCGGCTCATTGACCAAATTTATGACTTTGCCGACGCGCGCGAAGACCGCCGCCTGATTACGATTGCAAAAGACGGCGTGATCGACGACACGGAGCGGCCGGAGTTTGACCGGATCGTCTCCAAGCTCGATGAGATCGTCCAAAGCGCGCTGGCCGTCGCTTACAACAAAGGAGGATAATATGCGCAACTTTTACAAACTGGCCGAGAAGCTCATGTGGAGCTCGATTGTCGTCGCCTTCGTGGCCTTCCCATATCTAGCCGCGAATTACAGCATGATCTGAGGTGCGGGCGATGAAAAAGAGCGTAAAAAAATCCCGCACAGCCGCTGCGAACGACTGCACGGGACTGGTGTTTTGCAACACCATGAAGGCATCTTTAGTTTATCACGGTTTGCTGCCAATTGCAAGTGTGGGGGAGGTGAAATTTTGGATAATAAGCAATTCCACCCGTTTTTCTCCGTCATTCCCGCGCATCTGCTCGAGGATATGAGCATCTCCCCGAACTCGAAGATCATGTACGGTATGATCTCGCTCATGACGAGCCGCGAGGGCTATTGCTGGGCGAGCAATGCCCAGTTGGCGGAAATGATGTGCTGCGCAAAGGACACCGTTTCCAACTACGTTTCGATTCTCGAAAAGGCCGGGCATATTCGCACGGTTGTCGAGCCGAACCGCAAAACCGGAGGGAGCATCCGGCGCATTTATCTCGTTTTCCCGAACCCGGATTTTGCTGAGGGGTACTCGGATAAATATCCGACTACGTACTCGGATAAAAACCCTAGGGTAGTCGGACAAACTTCCGAGTCCTTATATAAGGATTTAAAT
>ERZ1034984.1026-NODE-1026-length-28645-cov-8.814865_pt1 | contig 28645 bp, 20 predicted proteins | sample MGYA00520589_ERZ1034984 | MGnify/ENA primary metagenome ERZ1034984 (study PRJEB33766, sample SAMN09781790) | gut metagenome | biome: gut microbiome | host: Homo sapiens | place: Madagascar | study: EMG produced TPA metagenomics assembly of the PRJNA485056 data... | reverse complement strand
CAAGTTTAAATTGTTTGTCATGTTGCTTTGCCATATGAGATCCTCCTTCAGCATGTCTCTATTGTACCATGCTTATGTGTATTTGGAATTTCTCATTTTGGCTTGTACTATTTATATTCTAGCACCATTTCAACTACAATGGAAAAATTAAATATGCTGATGCAATATTCATCTATTAATTTCCGAAACTTAAGAAATCAAGCATTGAATTTTTCTGCAAATCATATTATGATGAAATGAGTGAGTTTTGTCTCATAAAAAGACAAATAAAAGGAGAAAAATCCATGAATCAGTATGATAAAACATGTATTACATATTTTTTTGAACATCAATCTCAACTTTTTGGGAAAAATATATTAGAAGATATAGAAGAGGCAGAAGAATTTTTAGAGGATTGCATGGCAGTGGTATGCAAGAATCTTAAAGAAGTCAGAGCTTTTTTTGAAGAAGAAGGAGCTGATATTGCAGAAATGAATAACGAGGAGCTAAAAGACGCAGCAGAAGTATTTACGTTGCCGGATGGAAGATTTCTAGTAGTAGAAGGATAGGTGAATCGGAATGAACGAGTATGATGTGATTATTATTGGTGCAGGACCTTCAGGAATTTTTTGCGCATACGAGTTGATTAATAAAAGACCGGATATGAAGGTTTTATTAATTGAAAAGGGAAGAAGAATTGAAGAGCGTCAATGTCCAAAACGTAAGACAAAGGTTTGTGTGGGATGCCAGCCATGTTCCATTACAACCGGGTTTGCAGGTGCTGGAGCATTTTCAGATGGAAAGTTATCTTTGTCACCGGATGTAGGTGGAAATTTACCGGAGATTTTAGGATATGAAGAAACCGTAGCGTTGATTCATGAGTCTGATGATATTTATCTGAAATTTGGAGCAGATTCTAAGGTCTATGGTGTGGATAAGGAAAAAGAAATCCGTGAGATTCGCAGAGAAGCAATCAATGCGAACTTAAAATTAATTGAATGTCCAATCCGTCATCTTGGTACAGAAGAGGGATATAAAATATACAGCAGACTTCAGGAGTATCTGTTAGAACATGGCGTAGAAATGAAGTTTCGTACCATGGTAGAGCAGTTGATAGTGGAAAATGGCGAAGCGAAAGGTGTAGTTACGGAACAGGGAGAAACTTATCTGGCAAATGAAATTGTCTGTGCAGTAGGAAGAGAAGGTGCAGATTGGTTTAGTCATGTCTGTAAAGAGCAGGAAATTGAAACACAGGTGGGAACGGTAGATATCGGAGTGCGTGTAGAGGTGCGTGATGAAGTCATGGATTTCCTGAATAAAAATCTCTATGAGGCAAAGCTGGTATACCATACACCGACCTTTGATGATAAAGTGCGAACATTTTGTACCAATCCTTCCGGAGAAGTAGCTACCGAGTATTACGATAATGGTTTGGCAGTTGTAAATGGTCATGCGTATAAGTCAAAGGATTTGAAAACCAATAATACCAACTTTGCATTGTTGGTATCTAAGAACTTTACAAAACCATTTAAAACACCAATCGAATACGGTAAGCAGATAGCACAGTTATCCAATATGCTTTGTGATGGAAAAATTATGGTACAGACCTTTGGAGACTTTAAAAGAGGAAGACGTACCACAGAAGAAAGACTTTGCCGTAACAATTTGATACCCACCTTAAAAGATGCAGTACCGGGAGATTTATCTCTGGTATTCCCACATCGAATCATGGTGGATATTGAAGAAATGATTATGGCATTGGATAAGGTGACTCCGGGAATTGCCAGTGATGAAACTCTTTTATATGGAGTAGAAGTTAAGTTTTATTCTAATAAGGTAGTAGTAAACAAAGATTTTGAAACAAATATCGGAGGACTTCGGGCAATTGGAGATGGGGCTTCTGTTACGAGAGGTTTGCAGCAGGCATCAGCAAACGGAATCAGTGTGGCGAGAAGCATTTTGGCAAAAATGGAAAAGTAGATAAAATAGGAGAGGCGAATGAAAAGAAATAAAGTAAGAGCAATGGCGGCAGCCCTTCTTATGAGTATAGCAGTTAGCGGTTGCAAAATAGGAAATACACAAATAGAAGTAAGTTCAGGATTTACCGGAAATGAAGTGTTCAAGATAAAAGATGAAGTGTGTACTCTTTCAGAAGCGAAAGTATTTCTTACCAATTATCAAAATATATATGCTGATATGTATGGAGTGAATCTTTGGAAACATAGGTTTAAAGACAATGAATTAGAAAAGTATGTGAAAGATATCACAGTGTCTCAGTTGGCACAGATTATGGCAATGGATTTTCTGGCAGAGGAAAAGGACATTTCACTAACCGAAGAAGAACAAGGGAAAATTAAGGAGGCAGCGAAAGCCTACTACGACTCCTTAAACGATACAGAAAAAGAATATATGCATGTATCAGAGGGAGACATTGAAAAGTTGTATGAACGGTATGGCTTGGCAAATAAGCTATACACACAGTTAACCGGTGACGTGAATGCAGAGGTTAGTGATGATGATGCGAGAGTCATGGAAGCAGACTGGATTTATATTACAGATGAAAATGTTGCCAATGAAGTTCAAAATCAGTTAAATAATGGTGCAGACTTTATTTCTGTGGCAGGAACATATAACGAAGCAGCAGAAATAGAAGTTTCTTTTGGACGAAACGATGTTCCAAAAGAGGTGGAACAGGTAGCATTTTCCTTAGAAAACAATCAGGTAAGTGGAATGATTCCTGTGGATAATGGCTGGTATTTTATAAAATGTATCAATAATTACAATCAGGAATTGACGGATGCTAATAAATCCGTGATTTTAGATCAACGAAGAAAAGAAGCCTTTGATGATGTCTATAGTGAATTTTTAAAAAAGCTCCCATCTAAATTTAATGACGATGTATGGAAAGAAGTAAAAATAGAGACAGATAAGAAAATCACTACAGATAGTTTTTTTAAAACCTACGAAAAATACTGCAATTGGTAGTATAAAAAGATGAAAGAATGCGAAAGGTTAGACATTTTTTCATCTTTTTTTATTTTTTTCCTAACCAAGTGAAAAAAACACCGACTATATATATGAAAAAACGTTTTTAGGAAGAATGAGTATGCATACGAAAGAGTTATTAGAACAATTAAACCAAGAGTTGTTGGACAAACTCTATGGTTTTTCTTATGCCAGATGTCAGAATCAGCATGAGGCAGAGGATTTATGTTCAGAAATCATGGTACAGTTAGTAAAATCCATTCAACGGGGAATTCAAGTTGAAAAATTTGAACCCTTTTGTTGGAAAGTTGCGCGCAATGTGTATGCAGATTTCTGTGAAAAAAGAAAAAAACAGCAGATGTTGGTAGTAACCCAAGAGGAGTTTGAACAACTACCGATGGTGCAGGTAAATCCGGTAGAAGATTACCTGACCGATAATCAGGAAAAAGAGCAAATGGAAGAAATCATACATCAGATAGCATTTCTCGGAAAGATGTATCGGGAGGTTATGGTGCAATATTATCTGGAAGAAAAGAAAGTTTCAGAAATAGCCCAAAATCTTGGAATTTCAGAGACTACAGTAAAACAAAGATTGTTTGCAGCCAGAAATACCATAAAAAATGAAATGGAACAAGGAAGGGAAAAGAAGATGCCGGTATTATTAAAACCTATTTATATGTTCTTTGAGGGAACCGGAAATCCGGTGGGAAATGACCCAACAACAAAGGCAGAGCGAGTATTGTCTCAGATGGTACTTTATTTATGTCGAAAAGAGGAACAGAAGGCCTCCGATATTGCAAAAAAATTGGGAGTTCCTCTGGTTTATATTGAAGATGAACTGGAAATTCTCTGTAAGGGAGAGAATGGAACTTACGGATTACTTCGTAAGGTAGGAAAGGACAAATACATATCCAATATTATAGTGTTAGAAAAAGCAGAATGTCAGGAAATACGGGAAAGTGTATCAGGGGAAATATATGAACTGATTGAACAACTCAAAGTATTTCTTCAGGTACATGGAGAACAGATTTTGGGATTGAATTATTATGGAACGAAGTTTGAACTACCATATATTTTTTGGACAATGATTGTAGTGTTGGTTTGGAATATGATTCAGCCGGAGTATATAGAAATCATGGAAAAAGAATACTTCCCAAATGTTACTGTTCCGGACAGACCCTATACGTCAATCGCAATTATAGGAGGAGAAAATATAGAAGAAGAAATGCGAGAACTTTTCTATGGTGCAGATGGGATTGATGCTAAAAATATCTGTGGTTATCAAAAGGTATCGTTTTATAATACCTATGGAAAGCGAGTAGAGGCAAAATTTCATTGCGGAGAAAATATTGCCTTAAATCAAAAGCTATTATTGACAATTCGTTCTGCTAAGGGACTTGCCATAGATAGTCTTACGGAAGAAGAAAAAGAGTATGTAGCTAAGGCAATTGCAGATGGATATATCATAAAAAAAGAAAATATGTTATATCCGGGAATTGTAACGGTACCGGAAAAAACACATGATGAAATGGTTAAAATAGCTCAGACATTTATCGGGGAAAATATAGATATTTTGAAAAAAATGTATGGAAATCTTGCAAAGAAGATAAAAAAAGTAGTACCGAAACATTTAATCCCGGAGTATAAAATGTTAATAGCAATGGTAGGTTCTCAAATGACAGAGATGGTAATAGAAGAAGGAATTCGCCAGGGAATCTTAAGTACACCGGTAGCGAATGGAAATGAAGGAACTCTATTGGTAATAGAAGAGTAAAAGAATAGAAACAGAAAAGCAGGAGGAATTTATGGAAGAAAAGAAGTACAAGACCCTTCCGATGGTAAAACGTTTAATGGTAAATACCGCAGAAAGGGACAAAAAGCAATTTGGGCGCATTGCAGTGTTTACCATTGCAGCAGCTATTTATCCATTTTTAGGAGTATTTTTACCTAAGATTGCCATTGGAATTTTAGAGCAAAATAAAAAAGATGCCGGAAAAACATTGCTTTTGGCAATGGCGGTTTATTTTGTAGTGGCAGGAATACTGGGATTTACCGTTAGTTATCTTCGGCAGGTGATTTCGGTACACAACATGCGAATTCGTATCCGCTATTTAGGAGATACCTTCCGAAAACTAACTACCATGGATTATAAATATACCGAGAATGCAAAGTTTTTTGAGAAAAATGAGAGAGCATTAAATGCAGCGAATAACAATGAGGAGGGAATAGAAGGTGTTTCTAACCGACTGTTTCAATTACCGGCAAAAATAATTACCATTGTGGGAATGTTTGTATTGGCAGGAACCTTGAATCCCTGGATTTTGCTGGTATTGATTCTTCATGTATTTGTTACCATGTGGGTGTCTCGTATGAGTCATAATTACAGTTATTCTAAAAAGGAAGAGGAAGCAAAGGCATCTCGTAAGATAAATTATTATTATAGAACAACCCATGATTTTTCTTTTGGAAAAGATATTCGTATCTATAATTTTCGTGACCGTATTTTGAAAAATTATCAGGAAGAAATTAAAGCATTGACGGTTTTAAGAGGAAAGATTGCAGGACGAGAATATTTACTTGGATTTGCAGGAATTTTCACATTGTTACTTACCAACGTAGTGATGTATGGAATATTGATTTATCAGGCATATTACGGAATGCCAATTAGTTCATTTACTATGTACATTTCTACCATCACAACCCTTATGGCATCCATGCTAGAACTGGGAACGGATGTTACATTTGTTATTAATCAGGGACAATATGTAGGGGACTTTTTCCGTCTTATGGATGAATCATTGATAGATGAGGGGGGAAGTGTTACAAAGCCAAATGAGACATTGGAAATTGTATTTGATCATGTAAGTTTTCATTATCCAAATACAGATACCAATGTATTTACGGATTTGAACTTTACCATACATAAAGGAGAACGTCTTGCCATTGTTGGAGTAAATGGTGCCGGAAAGTCTACCTTAGTAAAACTGATGACAGGATTGTTTGAACCAACCGAAGGACATATTTATATTAATGGTATCGATATTGGAAATTACAGGAAAAAAGAACTGTATAGTCTGTATTCTGCTGTATTTCAGGATGTAAATATTCTGGCATTTACATTGCGTGAAAATGTAGCATGTAAGTCAGAACATGTAGATGATGAGCGAGTAAAAAACGCCTTAGAAAAGGTAGGATTGTGGAAGAAAGTAGAAAGTTTTGAAAAAGGATTAGACCAGATGATGTTAAAGGTAATTGATGAAAACGGAACAGATTTTTCCGGTGGAGAACGTCAGAAATTGTCTATTGCCAGAGGACTTTATAAGGATGCACCAATGGTTATTATGGATGAGCCAACAGCAGCACTGGATGCGTTAGCAGAAGCAGAGATTTATGAGAACTTCAGCAGTCTGGTAGAGGGAAAGACAGCCGTATATATTTCTCACCGTTTGGCAAGTACCAGATTCTGTGACAAAATTGCATTGTTTGACCATGACGGGTTAAAGGAGTATGGAACGCATGATGAATTGATGGAGCGTCATGGAAGTTATTATGAGATGTTTACCGTACAGGGAAAATACTATCAGGAGGAGGCAGAAGCAGTATGAAAAAACTAATACATTTCTTTAAAAGTGTGTGGAGTGTATCTCCGGGATATATTTTTCTTTTGGTAATCTCAGCACTGACAGACGGAGCAAAATTATTTTTGAATGTAATACTGCCCAAATATCTGGTAGATGAATTATTGGGAAACAGAGATGTACATACCTTATGTTTCTTTGCAATTTTAATCGTTGCAAATAACGTAGGAATGACTTTATTATCCAATACCTGGAAATGTTTGATGGCAAAAAAAGAAACCTATGTGAAATACAGCATGAACAAAGTAATGGCAGAAAAAATTATGAATTTAGAATATTCTTACCTGGAAGATCCATATTATCTGGATTTAAAGGAAAGAGCAGTATTTGCCATTGATAATCAGAATGCCATTGCTATGTTGATTCAGAGTTTCTCAGAGGCATTTAGCGGATTTGTAACGCTGATTGGTTTGATAGCAATTATGGCAACTCTTGGACCTGTATTACTTATTATTCTTGCAGTTGGAATTGTAGCAATGCTTTTGATTTCTTCCGGACTTTCTAAGTATTATGTAAAAATGACACAGGAATTGATTCCCATTAACCGCAGATTTGGTTATTATCTGAATCTTGCATGGGATAAGCCATGTCAAAAGGATATCAGACTTTATGATATGGAAAACATGATGGAAGAACGATTGCGTGGATATACGGATGAGACTTGTGACTTATTTGAAAAAATATTCAAAAAAATGGGTTCTACTTCCGGTGGATTAAGTGTTATCAACGATGCAATAGCAGCCATTTGTTATACCTATGTGGGAATAAGAACCATTTCTACCACATTTGGACCAAAGATTTCCATTGGTTCTCTTACCATGTATGTGTCTGCGGCAATTAACTTTTCTACCTCTGTCATGGCATTTGGACAAAGTGTGATTAGTACCATGCAGCATCTTTCCTTTTTAGATCCATATATGGAATTTATGTCTCTTGAAGAAGAAACTATGGACAAGGGAAAAGAGAAGTTTGAAGGACCGGTAGAAACCATTGAATTTGAGCATGTAACTTTTACCTATCCAAAAGCAGAAAAGCCGGTACTTCATGATATTTCTTTTTCTGTAAAGCGTGGAGAGAAGATTTCCATTGTGGGATTAAACGGTGCTGGAAAGTCTACCTTGGTAAAACTTATTTGTCGTATGTATCAGGCAGACAGCGGAGTTATTCGCATCAACGGAAAAAATATTTACGATTACGATTATCTGTCTTATATGAAGTGTATTGCAGCAGTTTTTCAAGATTATCGCTTATTTAACTTTACCATCGCAGAGAATATTTCCTGCCAGGAAAAGAATGCAGATTTGGAGAAAATCAATCATCTCATTGATGAAGTAGGATTACGTCAGAAAATAGATAACTTAAAAGACGGTGTGCAAAGTCGTTTTGGAAAAGAATACGATGAGAATGGTATTGAAATGTCAGGCGGAGAAGGACAAAAGATTGCTATTGCAAGAGCTTTGTATAAGGAATCGTCCTTAGTTATCTTAGATGAGCCTGCCAGTGCCTTAGACCCCATTGCAGAGGCAGAAATCTATGAGAAATTTAACAATTTAGTAGAAGATAAGACGGCAATTTACATTTCTCACCGTATGTCATCCTCTATATTCTGCGATAAGATATTGATTATTGACGGTGGAACAGTAGCGGACTTTGATACACACGAAAATCTGATGAAGAAAACAGAAAGCCTGTATTATAAGTTATTCCATTCACAGGCGGAAAATTATAAGTTAGAAGAAGCGTAATTTTTAACAGAATAGAAAAGGGCGGTAGTATTTCGGAATATTTCGGAAATACTACCGCCCTTTGGGGTTTATTTTGCTAACAGCATCATAATTTCATTGCTTCGTGCAATGAATTTTGCCATAGCATCTGGAGCTAATGGCTGGTTGCCTAACAGAGCTAAGTCATAAAGCTGTTCACAGAACATAGGAACATGTTCGGAATCCTTATGCTCTAAGATGTATTTTACTAAGTCATTATTGGCATTTAAGACTAATGTGCAATCATTAGCACCGAAGTCCATACCTGCCATACCGTACATTTTCATCATATCCTGCATACGACGACCTTCTTCAGAAAGAGTGATGACAGAAGAGATAGAAGCATTCTTCAGTTTTTCTACAGAAATCTTTAAGTTATCATTCTGTAATGCCTTATGGAAGGTTTCGGTTAAGGTTTCGTTTGCTTCTTTTAATTCATCTTCGGAAGTTTCCTCTTTCATAGAGTCTGTTACATCAGCATCAATACGAACAAACTTAATCTTTTCATTTCTACGCTCTAACTGTGTAATGAAAGAAGTATCAATGTTGTGGTCTAAGATAACAGCGTCCATACCTTGTTCCTTGAACATATTGATGTACTGTCCCTGCTGTTTGGTATCTGTTACATAGTAGATAGGTTTTCTGGTATCTTTTTCTTCTGCATTTTCATTTGCTTCAGCGTTTGTATTTTCAGCATCCTTGTTCTCGCTGTCTTTATTTTCGGTATCTTCTTCTACCTTCAAACATTCTGGAAGAGTAAGGTATTTATTATCTAAGTTTTTGAAAAGAATATAGTCATTCATCTTGTCGCAGAATTTTTCATCTTTTAAGCAACCAAACTTGATGAATGGGCTGATGTCATCCCAGTATTTCTCATAAGTTTCTTTTTCTGTTTTGCACATACCGGTCAGTTTATCAGCAACTTTCTTGGTAATGTAATCAGAAATTTTCTTTACGAATCCATCATTCTGCAAAGCACTTCTGGATACATTCAAAGGTAAGTCCGGGCAGTCAATGACACCTTTTAACAACATTAAGAATTCCGGAATAACTTCCTTGATGTTATCAGCAATAAATACCTGATTGTTATATAACTTAATAGTTCCCTCAATAGAATCGTACTCTGTATTGATTTTCGGGAAGTATAAGATACCTTTTAAGTTAAATGGATAGTCCATATTTAAATGAATCCAGAACAAAGGTTCTTTGTAATCCTGAAATACTTTACGATAGAATGCCTTGTAGTCATCATCGCTACATTCATTTGGATGCTTTGTCCAAAGTGGAGTAGTATCGTTCAAGGCAACCGGGCGTTTCAAGATTTTGGCCTTTTCCTGACGAGGAGAAACTTCTACCTGTTCTTTGGTTCCGTCTTCCTTTTCTTTTTCTTCGTATTTTGCTTCTTCTACAATATTTTCAATTACAGTATCTTTTTCAGTTACCTGATCGGCAGGAATGGTTTCATATTCCGGTTCTGCATTTTCTTTCTTTAAAAAGATTGGGGTAGGCATGAAAGAGCAGTATTTTTCAATGACTTCTCTTGCACGATACTCATTGGCAAATTCCAGACAATCTTCATTTAAGAAAAGAGTTATGGTAGTACCAACGGTATCTTTGTTACCATCCTGCATATCAAATTCCGTACCGCCGTCACATTCCCAGTGAACAGGAGTAGCGTCTTTCTTATAAGAAAGAGTGTCAATGTGTACTTCGTCAGCTACCATAAAAGCAGAGTAGAATCCCAATCCGAAATGACCGATAATCTGTTCATCGCTTGCTTTGTCCTTATATTTTTCCAGGAAATCAGTTGCTCCGGAAAATGCAATCTGGTTGATATATTCTTCTACTTCATCAGCAGTCATACCAATACCATTATCTACGAATTTTAACGTTTTTTCTTCTGGATTTACGAGTACCTGAATCTTAGGTTCATAGTCCTGAGGAAGTTCGTATTCGCCCATCATATCCAGTTTCTTTAATTTAGTGATAGCATCGCAACCGTTTGAAATCAATTCACGGTAGAAAATGTCGTGGTCAGAATACAACCATTTTTTTATAATAGGAAAAATATTGTCACTGTTAATGGAAAGGCTTCCATGTTTGTTACTCATTTGTCAACACTCCTTTTGGTTAATTGGTTTTTTTTTGTTATGCTTATTACGATTTACAGAGTTTCCACGAACTAAAAATAACTATAAATCATAACTCTCTGAAAAAAATTGTAATACTGCATTATGTAAAAGTCAATAGAAAATTAGCACTCTTTTACAATGAGTGCTAACAAAATGGCGGAAAGCCAGGAAACTAGCGGGATTATGAAATTATTAAAAGTTTATAAAGCGGAAAAGAGTTGACCGAAAAGCGTTGAGATAGTAAAATAAGAAACGGTTGGTTAGAGTTAGAAAGAGAGGCAGAAAGAGGAGAAAATGGAAAATCAGTTAAAAGGAAGTATGGTAACAGGTAATCCAACAAAGGCATTAATCGCATTTACACTGCCAATGGTAGGAGGAAATCTGTTTCAGCAGTTTTATAATATTGTAGATTCAATTATTGTAGGAAATGTAGTAGGGGAGGATGCGTTAGCGGCAGTTGGAGCATCTACGGCAATTACCATGTTATTTGTTATGGTAGCTATTGGAACAGGAATCGGGTGTTCGGTTGTGGTTTCCCAGTTGTTTGGTGCAAATCAACTTGCCAAGATGAAAACAGCTATTTCAACAGCCCTATTATCCATTCTTGGATTTAGTATTTTGTTAAGTATTCTGGGAATGGCAATTAACAAAGGGATATTAAGACTGATGGGAACACCGGATAATATCTTCACGGAGGCATCGGCATATTTACAGATTTATTTTTACGGTTTTGTATTCTTGTTCTTGTATAATGCATTTTCCGCTATTTTTAATGCATTGGGAGATTCCACAAAGCCACTGTTGTTTTTAATGTTTTCTTCTATATTAAATATCGGATTAGATTTATTTTTTGTAGCGAAACTTCACATGGGAGTTGCAGGAGCTGCTTGGGCAACCTTGATTTCACAGGCAATTTCAGCAGTACTTTCCTTTGGATTTCTAATGCGTAAGTTAAAAGGAATAGAGACAGAGTACTTTGCAAAGTATGATGTTGGTATGTTAAAACGTATGGTAACAGTAGCAATTCCTACCATTGTTCAGCAGTCTATTGTGTCTGTGGGAATGCTTTTAATACAGTCTGTGGTAAATCGCTTTGGTTCTACTTTTATTGCAGGCTATACGGCAGCAGTTAAGATTGATGGGATTGCCATTACACCAATGGTAGCAGTTGGAAATGCAGCATCTACCTATGTGGCACAAAACATGGGAGCAAGAAAACCGGAAAGAATCAGTCAGGGGTACCGAATTTGCCTTACCATGGCAGCAGGAATCGGACTTTTTATCGCAGTAGTATTGCATTTTGCAGGTGAAGAGGTTGTTGGATTATTTATGGATTCTGCTAACAGTGCAGGAGCAATTTCTATTGGAGCAGAATATTTGAGTATTGTTTCGCTATTCTATTTCATTATGGGAATTATGAATGTAAGCAGTGGAATACTGCGTGGGGCAGCAGATATGAAGTGGTTCCTGGCATGCAGTCTGTGTAATCTGGCTACCCGTGTGGTTTTGTCCTATGCGTTGGCTGGAATAACAGCAGGAAAAATTATTATGTGGGCAAATCCAATCGGATGGTCTGTAGGATTGATAATAGCAGTATTCCGTTACTTCCAGGGGGGCTGGAAAAAGAGAGTGCTGATATAGAAAAAGTTGGTATGGAAAATCATTATAGTAAAGTGATTCACACAGGAGGTTTGAAAACATGAAGGAAAAGGACAATTCTAAAAAGATAATAACTATTCCAAATGTGTTAAGTTTATTTCGGTTGATATTAGCAGTTGTTTTTCTGGTAGTATATTTACAGGCAAAAGACCAACAGGGATATTATATTGCATTTGGTATTCTGGTATTATCGGCAATTACAGATGTAATAGATGGAAAAATAGCCAGACATTTTCATATGGTAAGTGATTTTGGTAAGATTTTAGATCCCTTTGCAGACAAGCTGACACAGGGATTCGTTATGCTGGCATTAGTTAGCAGATATCCGGCGATGGTAATAGAAGTGGGAATTTTTGTAATGAAGGAAGCTTACATGTCTTTCATGGGACTTAAGGTCATAAGTACAACCGGAAAAAATAATGGGGCATTGTGGTTTGGAAAATTAAATACAGTGATTTTATATGGAACATCTATGATATTGATTTTGTTCTATAACATCCCGGTTGTGTTAGCAAATATTTTAATTGGTGTATGTTGTGTTTCTATTTTGTTTTGCTTTTATAAATACCATAGGGAGTTTTTACGAATCTTAGCAGAACATGCAAAAAATAAGGAACAGTAAGGAGAGAAGGTATGGAAAAAATGATTAATTGGGCAATCTTAGGAACCGGTGTAGTAGCAAATGAAATGGCACAGGCTTTGAAAAATGCAGGAAAAAAAGTGTATGCAGTAGGAAATAGAACGCATGAAAAAGCCATAGCATTTGCAGAAAAGTATGGAATTGAAAAAGTATATGATGATTTTCATGAGATGTTTTCCGATGAGGAAGTAGATGTAATCTATATTACGACACCACATAATACACATATAGATTTTATGACAGAAGCACTTTCTCATGGAAAGCATATATTATGTGAAAAAGCCATTACGTTAAATCGTGAGGAATTAGAAAAGGCAGAAAAACTTGCAAAAGAAAAGCAGGTAGTGCTTGCAGAAGCCATGACTATATATCATATGCCACTTCACAAAAAGCTACGTAAAATGGTATCAGATGGTACGATTGGTGATGTGGAAATGATTCAGATTAACTTTGGAAGCTTCAAAGAATATAATATGGAAAATCGTTTCTTTAACCCAAATCTTGCAGGAGGTGCTTTGTTAGATATTGGTGTGTATGCCATATCTTTAGCAAGATGCTATTTGAAATCCAAGCCTAGTAAGGTGATTTCCATGATGAGAAAAGCACCGAGTGGTGTAGATGAAATGTCCGGTATTGTAATGCAGAATGATGAAGGACAGATGGTAGTAATTTCCTTATCCTTACACACAAAGCAGCCAAAGCGTTGTAACATATGCGGAGAAAAAGGCTATATTGAAATATATGATTATCCAAGAGCAGAAGAGGCTAAGATTGTTTATACAGAAAGTGGAGCGGTTGAAACCATAAAAGAGGGAGAAATGAGCCGTGCACTTCAGTATGAAATGGAGGATATGGAAAAGGCAATTACAGGAAATGACGAAGATATTTTGCAGGATTATACAAGGGATGTCATGGAGCTTATGACAGATTTGCGAAAAGAATGGGAGATGTATTATCCGGAAGAATTACAGGAAAAATAGAAGAGAAGAAAGAATGTGGCTATCGGACTGAGTGATGATTTTCATTGGTGCGATAGCCACATTTGTTATATTAAATGCAAAGTATTCAACTTGATTTATATGTGTAAACTTATAAATCTAACATATATAGAAAACTGTTTCTATCAGGGTAGACATATGAAATCGGCAAATCTGTAGTGTCAATTTTATGAAATCCGGCATTTTCGTAGAACCTGTGTGCTGCATGAGCAACGGAAGGGGTATCCAAAATGATGTGCTCTACATTTGCTGCTTTAGCAAATGCAATCAGTTTCCGGTATAAAGCCAGCCCTACTTTTTGTGAACGAGTTTCTATTTGCATGGGAAAAACCTCCACAATTTTCAATTATTGCTACTTGCATTTTACAGTTTGTAATATACTCCTGTCAAGAAAGTAGTTTGTTCTTCCAAGTCTGGATGGAAGATTGATAAGTAGAAAACAATGGAAGATATAGGAAAAAAACCAGGAAAACCTTATAATTAGAATAAATGAGATATTTGTCAACTTGATTACATGAGACATTTGTATATAATAAAAATAAGATTTCTTAATGGGAGAGAAGAAACAAATGAAGAAAAGTGTAGATGGGAAACGAATATGGGGAATCATAGAATTAGCTCTGTTTAATTTTATATTTTTAGGAACAGAGTATATGTTTGATAATATGATAGCCTACACAACCAATTCAAAAGACGTAGTGTTGGCACAAAGTTATATTCTGGGAATTAGTGTGTTAGGATTTGTTCTTTATCCGGTGATACGAAAGATTTTAGCAAAACGGGCAAAGGAGATTGGATTTTTTCTTATTTCTACCATTAGTATTGTGTGTATCTTTGTCATGCAGTGTCATACTTCTTACGGGATGACATTGACAGCAGGGTGTATAGGATTTGTATTATTGGGAGTTGTTGGAAGTGCCGTGCATTATTTATTGGCAGTTATTCTTCCAAATGATGAAAATTTGGCAAAGACAGTGGGAATAGCCTATGCATTGGGATTGTTACTTCAGTTTCTTAATAATAATTTAGTACATAATGATACCGTTGAAGCCATTGTTCTATCAGTGTTTTGGGTAATATTCATTTTGATATTATTAAGACTGGATGACCATGAGCAAATTATGGTAAAAGAGGCAAAAAAAACGTTAAAAAATCCTACAATAGCAGGTGTTGTTTTAATAGTAGGAGTAGTGTTGATGACTTGTATATTTGCAACATTAGATAATGCAGTAACGTTGATACATGCAGCGGGAAATGTAGATATTGGACAGTGGCCACGATTACTCTTAGCTGTAAGTGGACTGATAGCAGGAGTATTATTTGATATAAAAAAACGGCGTTACATGAATATCATTATGTATTGTGTCACACTGTTGTCTACCATATGTGTGTTGATTATTGTATCAGGCGGAACATTTTTAATTGGGCTAATAGTGTTTTATCTTTCTGCGGGATTTTTTGTTGTGTTTTTTACGACGGGATTTATGGAATTATCTTCTTATATGAAAGTACCACAACTTTGGGCAGGAATGGGACGTGCAATTAATAATATCTGTGCAGGAATTATAGGTATAGCATCTATTTCCCTGATCCAATCTGGAAATAGTATGTTTATAAGTATGATAGCACTTGTTCTATTTGCACTAATTAGTGTGACTATGTTTTTATATGCAGGACAGTTGGAAAAAGAGGATTATCAGGAAGAAAAAACAGAAGTACAAGAGGAAAATGAGAAAGAAAAACTTTGGAAATTTTCCAAAGAGTTTGGACTTACGGTACGGGAGCAAGAAGTACTTCAAGTATTGCTTACCTCAGATGATAGTGTGCAGGAAATTGCAGAGCAACTTTTTATATCAAGGGCAGCATTATATCGACATATTGCAATATTGAATAAAAAAACAGAGACAAAGTCCAGAATAGGGTTAATGCAATTTTATTATGCCTGGAAAAATAAAAAATGATAGGAGATGGTTTTATGAAACAAAAAAGAAGGAGAATGGCATGGATACTTTCTATGGTTATGATATGCTCTCTGTTTATGGGAAGTGTTCAGCTAAAGGCAGTAGCAAAAGGTGTGGGGACAACATTTACAGTAAACATAACGGATACCACAAATACATCAGGAAATCTGGTAGAGTATATGCTTGATGGAGAAGCGGATTGGAAAACGGTAACTTCTGGAACCTCAATTGATATTAGTGATAAGTCGAATATAACTGTAAAAGTTACCAAAGCAGAAGGAGTTCGAGTATCGGCTACCAGTACAACTTGGGTAGATTGCATGGGTGTGACAGGAAGTGTTGGCCAGAGATTTGATTTAGAAGACGGACAGTCTTATACATTGGGTATTGCATTTACAAAGGATGGTGGAAATAATCCGAATCCAGGAGAAAATCCGGAGCCAAATCCCAATCCACAGACTACCGGATTGAATTTTAGACTTTCTTATCAAAATCAGGCAACTGGAGAAGTTATTTATAAATTGTCAAATGATGGAATTAATTGGACAAATGAAGAGAAATTAGCAAAAAGTAAGGAAAATATTGATTTTGTAACAGATGGTTATAAATATATCTCTATTAGAGTTACAGGAGATTTTTTTGATGGGTACTTTAGAGAAAATGATAAGGGATTAAATATTGACTATAAAGCATTACTTAGCGAAAAAGGTCAACAATTTGAATTAAAGCCACAGTCTGTATATGAATTTCAGATAGACTTTGACAAGAAAAAGACGATTGTTTGGAGTGAAGATAGTAACTTTGGAGATGATGCTGTTGTAGCAAATGGAACAGTAGATATTTTAAAAATTAATGGTCAGGATTGCAAGAATGAACAGAATGGAAATGGTGGGTATGTGCAACTTCTGCCGGGAGATGTTGTTACCATTCAGTTAAAACCAAACTATGGATATCAATTAAAAGAAGCATCTTTAAACGGAACAACCATCGTTGCCCAAAATGAGGTTAGCACATTTACATTTACTATGCCAGATACGAATTTGCATTTAGCAGCATTATTTGTAAAAACAGAAGATCAGGTAGATTGTTCTAAGAGTCAAGTGGTACAGAATGTGTCTATTACAAATGGGAAAAATGCGGCAGATAGCGGAAATTTAAAAATGACGGTAGCTGATAACAGTAATTATGCAATCGATGTAACAAGCGCAGTAAATGGAAATTCAGTTACGAAAGTGGCATCCGTAGATCTCACATTGGATAATGTGGTGAGCAAGGGAAATGATACTTATTGGGAAAATAATATTACCGAATTTCAGGACGATATTACTGTAGGTTTAAAATTAGATTCGGCTTCTCTTGCAGATGGAGAGACATATAGTGTAGTTAGAGATCATAATGGTAGTTTGACGGAACTTCCGGTAATATATGATGATTCCACAGGCACTTTATCCTTTGTAACCAATCAGTTTTCTACTTATACGATTGTAAAAAAGCAGGCAACGAAAACGATAACGCCTGGAACAGAAATGATAAATAGTGCTGGAATGAAAGCAGTAAAATCCACACAGGCACCTAAGACAGGAGAGACAACTATTCCATATATGTGGTTTGTTATAGCAGTTTTAAGTGGAGTAGGAGCAGTATATTTTGGTAAGAAGAAAAAGATAGTGAAAAAAAATGGAATAGGAATAAAGAAACTCCCCTGAATGTGTTGTGTTAAATCATAACGAACACATTCAGAGGAGTTTTATATTATCTGAGTTTATACATCTGCTTCTTCTTGCATTTTAGCTAAGTTCTTCTGTGCAGTAGAAAGCATTAATTTAATACGGTTCAACTGGTTTACTTCAGAAGCACCCGGGTCATAGTCAATGGCTACGATATTTGACAGTGGATACTGATGACGTAACTCCTTGATAACACCCTTTCCAACAATGTGGTTTGGCAGACACGCAAATGGCTGTGTACAAACAATGTTGTTGGTTCCTGTATGAATCAATTCTAACATTTCACCGGTTAAGAACCAGCCTTCACCAGTTTGGTTCCCGTGAGAAACGATTGGTGCAGCATATTTTGCCAGTGTTTCAATATGAGCCGGTGCATCAAAATGTTTACTCTTTTCAAATTCGTCTCTGGCAGCACTTCTTAACCACTCAATTGCCTTAATTCCAAGGTTTGCAGTACGGGCAGAAGATTTCTTCATACCTAAGTTCTCTGCTTTGAAATTAGTGTTGTAGAAGCAGTAGAGGAAGAAATCTGTAAGGTCAGGAACAACTGCCTCAGCACCTTCTGCTTCCAGTAATTCTACCAGATAGTTATTTGCAGCTGGTAAGAATTTAACCAGAATCTCACCTACCACACCGACTCTTGGTTTTTGAATATCCAGCATAGGAAGATTGTCGAAGTCACGGATGATTTCACGACAGTAACGTTTAAACTTCCGATGAGAAAGCATCTTTGTGGTAGATACAAAGTCAACACATTTCTTTTTCCATTTTTCATGAAGAGCATTGGCAGTACCAGGAACAGCCTCGTAAGGGCGAGTACGGTACAGGCAACGCATGAAAATATCACCAAATACTAAAGCATAAAGACCATGCTGAATCAATGGGATAGTGAGCTTGAATCCCGGGTTATCTTCCAAACCACTTAAGTTAATGGAGATAACAGGAATATCCGGGTATCCGGCTTTTTCCAATGCACGGCGGATAAATCCAATATAGTTAGAAGCACGACATCCACCACCGGTCTGGGAAATGATAATCGCGGTTTTGGACAAATCATATTTGCCGGATAATACCGCATCCATAATCTGTCCAACTACCATTAAGGACGGATAGCAGGCATCATTGTTAACGTAACGTAAACCGATGTTGACAGCATCTCTACCATCATTGTCAAGCACTTCCAGATTGTAACCGGCAGCCTGGAAGGCAGGTTGAATCAATTCAAAGTGAATTGGAGACATCTGCGGGCAGAGAATGGTATAATCTTTTCTCATTTCTTCGGTAAATACTACACGGTTGTAGTTAGAAGGAACAATGGTGCGTTTGGTATGTTGTTTTTCCTTTACACGAATAGCGGAAAGGAGAGAACGAATACGAATGCGCGCAGCTCCTAAGTTATTTACTTCGTCGATTTTCAGGCAAGTGTAAATCTTTCCTGATTTGGATAAAATATCATTTACCTGATCCGTAGTAACAGCGTCTAATCCACAACCAAAAGAGTTAAGCTGAATTAAGTCTAAATCATCTCTTGTTTTTACAAAGTTAGCAGCAGCGTAAAGTCTGGAATGATACATCCACTGGTCCATAACGATTAAAGGACGTTCCACTTTCTGTAAATGAGAAACCGAGTCTTCTGTTAAAACAGCAATACCATAAGAAGTAATAAGTTCCGGAATACCATGATTGATTTCTGGGTCTACATGATAAGGACGTCCTGCTAAAACGATTCCTCTGTGTCCGGTTTCTTCCATGTACTTTAAGGTTTCTTCTCCCTTACGGCGAATATCTTCGCGCATATCTGCCAGTTCCTGCCATCCGGCATCTACAGCAGCCTTTACCTCGGCAGCCGGAATAGAGAATTCTTTTTCAAAAACAAGCTGTAACTGTTTGGTTAATGCATCCTTATTACCAAAGGACATAAATGGATTCAGAAAACGCATTTGACCGGAAGTAATCTCATCTACATTGTTCTTAATATTTTCTGCATAAGAAGTTACAATCGGACAGTTATAGTGGTTGTTTGAGTCAGGAAACTCATTTCGCTCATAAGGAATACATGGATAGAAAATAAAGTCTGCATGATTCTGTATAAGCCAGGATACATGTCCGTGTGCCAATTTTGCAGGATAACATTCAGATTCACTAGGAATGGATTCAATACCCATTTCGTAAATCTTTCGTGTAGACTGCGGAGAGAGCAGTGTACGGAATTTTAAGTGTTTAAAGAAAACAGCCCAGAAAGGATAGTTTTCATACATATTTAACACTCTTGGAATACCAACAGTTCCACGGACTGCCTCTGTTTCAGATAACGGTTCATAATCAAAAATACGTTTATTCTTGTATTCAAACAAGTTTGGAATCTGTTCTTTATTCTTTTCTTTGCCAAGACCACGTTCACAACGATTACCGGTGATAAACTGACGATTACCGGAGAAACGGTTGATAGTCAAAAGACAGTGGTTGGTACATCCCTGACAACGTACTAATTTTGTATCTACTTCCAAATTTTCGATTTCCTCAATAGAAAGCATGGTAGTAGCAGGATTATCTTCAAAACGTTCTCTTGCGATAAGTGCGGCACCAAAAGCACCCATAATACCGGCAATATCAGGTCTTACGGCTTCACAACCGGAAATTTTTTCAAAACTTCTAAGTACGGCATCATTATAAAAAGTACCACCCTGTACGACGATGTGTTTTCCAAGGTCACTGGCATCTGCTACTTTAATAACCTTAAATAAAGCATTCTTAATAACAGAGTAAGCAAGTCCCGCAGAGATATCGGAAACCTCAGCACCTTCTTTTTGTGCCTGTTTTACCTTAGAGTTCATAAATACAGTACAACGGGTTCCAAGGTCGATAGGATTTTTCGCAAATAAGGCTGCCTGTGCAAAATCTTCTACGGAGTAGTTCAAAGACTTGGCAAAAGTCTCGATGAAAGAACCACATCCGGAAGAACAGGCTTCATTTAACTGAACACTGTCTACGGTCTGATTTTTAATCTTGATACATTTCATATCCTGACCACCAATATCCAGAATACAATCTACATCCGGATTAAAGAAAGCAGCTGCATAGTAGTGAGCAACGGTTTCAACTTCGCCATCATCTAGCATAAAGGCTGCCTTTAATAAAGCTTCACCATAACCAGTGGAGCAAGAATGGACAATACGAGCCTTTTCCGGTAATAAGTCGTAAATCTCACGAATGGCAGTTGTTGCAGTAGCAAGTGGATTTCCGTTATTACTGCTATAAAAAGAATAGAGCAAAGAACCGTCCTCACCAACTAATGCAACTTTAGTAGTGGTAGAACCCGCATCAATTCCAAGGTAACAATTGCCTTCATAAGTAGAAAGGTCACCGGTTACTACATGATGTTTGCCATGGCGTTTAGAAAAACTGTCATACTCTTCTTGAGAAGCAAACAGTGGCTCCATACGTTCTACTTCAAATTCCATATGAATATCAGAGGAAAGTTTGTCCAGAATCTCATCTAATTCCATAGTAACTTCCGGCTTGCAGTTTAAGGCAGAACCAATAGCAGCAAAAAGATGGGAGTGGTCCGGTGCAATTACATGTTCATCATCCAAATTTAAAGTACGGATAAAAGCCTTCTTCAATTCAGAAAGAAAGTGAAGAGGACCACCAAGGAAAGCAACATGTCCACGAATTGGTTTTCCGCAGGCAAGACCGGAAATGGTCTGGTTTACCACGGCTTGAAAGATAGAAGCAGACAAGTCTTCCTTAGAAGCACCTTCATTAATCAATGGCTGAATATCTGTTTTGGCAAATACACCACAACGCGCAGCGATTGGGTAGAGTGCCTTATAATCTTTTGCATATGTATTAAGTCCAGGCGCATCTGTCTGAAGCAGGGATGCCATCTGATCGATAAAAGAACCGGTACCACCTGCACAGATACCATTCATACGTTGTTCTACATTACCACCTTCAAAGTAAATAATCTTGGCATCTTCTCCACCAAGCTCAATGGCAACGTCTGTCTGAGGAGCATAGTCCTGTAATGCTGTTGAGACAGAAATAACTTCCTGTACAAATGGAATTCCAAGGTGTTTTGCTAAGGTAAGTCCGCCGGAACCGGTAATTACCGGAGCTAAACGTAGATTACCAACTGCCTCCTTAGCCTTAGACAGTAAGTCAGAAAGTGTTTCGCGAATATTAGCAAAGTGTCGCTCATAATCAGCAAACAACATTTCATTTTGTTCGTTTAAAACAGCAATTTTTACGGTAGTAGAGCCAATATCAATGCCCAACTTGTGTAAATTTTGATTTTCCATAATATAACCTCCAACACTCAAACTGGCAAGAATATGCAGTTGAGCTATGTTTACAAAGTGTAAAAATATCATGTTTCTACCTATTTATATATCATAGTAGAAATCAAACAAAGTTTATTATACGACAGGAACTTACAAAAAACAATTTATTTCGTATTTTTTTATAGAATGTTTAGATTTTCCCTTGTCCAATATATGCAGTATGCGTGAACATAGAACCGTTTTAGAAAAACAGAATATAATATGCTAAAAAGAAAAGTGGAGAATGTTATGGCAAGAGAAACTGAAAATATTCCAATTGGTCCGATTTATATGGGAAGAACCTGTAGGGGAATGGTACATGTAATTGAAGATGGAGATACACTTTATAATTTAGGAAAAAAATATCATGTAAGTGTAACGCAACTGATGTTTGCAAATCCCTATGTAAATGTATATAACCTCCAGGTAGGGGATGAATTGTGCATCCCAGCCCGCATGCAACCAAGAAACGATATGCAACCAAGAAATGATATGCAGTCAAGAAATGATAATGATATGCGCACAAGACAGAATATGCAGCCGGAAGATGAAAGACGAATGAGAGACGAGGAACGCATGAGAGAAGATATGCGCATGAGACAGAATATGCAGCCGGAAATAAATTCATATGAAGAAGGGGAAGAGTGAATTTATAAACTTTTTATGAAACAGTAATCGGTTTCGTTGACAAAGTTTTTGGCAAAACCTATAATAATACCTATATGAAAAATGAATGAAAAGACAAATGAGGTGTATTATGAAATTCTTAAATAAAATGGAGCGAAAATTTGGAAAGTATGCCATTCAGAATTTGACATTTTGGTTGATTGGATTTTATGTTTTGGGCTATATTATTGAGTTTACAATGCCAAATGTAGTTAGTTACTTAACATTGGAGCCATATTACATTATGCATGGAGAGGTTTGGAGATTAATTTCATGGATTCTGATACCGCCATCTACCAGTATGATTTTTTTGATTTTTATGCTAATGTGTTATTATTTTATCGGGATATCGATCGAAAGAGTCATCGGAACATTTCGATATAACGTGTATATGATTGGTGGAATATTGCTTACCGCTATTTCAGCTATGGCATTATATGGAATCAATTATTGGGTAACAGGTAAATTATTAATTGGTATTGGAGGCTATTATAGCACAAATTATATCAATATGTCTTTATTCTTAACATTTGCAGTGTTATTTCCAAATGTTCAATTTCAATTATATTTCTTAATCCCAATTAGAGCAAAATGGATGGGATTGATAGAATTTATCTGGGCTGCGTTTTCCTTTATCAGTGGAAATTTAGCAGAAAGAGTAGCTATTTTAGCATCACTGGCAAACTTTTTGATTTTTTACCTAAGTACCAGAAATTATAATAGAGTATCACCAAAGGAAATTCATAGAAAACAGGTGTATCGGCAGCAAATGCGTCAACCACAAGGAGTTACCAGACATAAATGTGCGATTTGCGGAAGAACAGAAAAGGATGGAGACAATTTAGAATTTCGTTTTTGCTCAAAATGTGAGGGAAACTATGAATATTGTCAGGAACACTTGTTTACGCACCAACATATAAAACGTAGTTAAACAGGTCATCCATTGACAAACAAGATATAAAATTTTATAATGGACATAATTGGTAAAAGACTGTTTCCCAACAGTCTTTTACATTTACGCGAGTAGCGAAGAAAATCGAGTGCTTGCATGAAGATTTGAAGAGTACCGCGATAACTTGAGAAACTCGCAAAGCGTGTTTCTCATAGTTTTTTAAAAATGTGCAGGACCAGGAGGAACACAAATGGAAAACGAAGTAGTTTCCAAGAATTTTATTGAACAGATTATTGAGGAAGATATCAGGGAAGGACATTGTAAGACGGTAAAGACCAGATTTCCACCGGAACCAAACGGATATCTTCATATAGGACATGCTAAGTCTATTTTATTAAATTATGGGTTAGCTCAGAAATATAACGGACAGTTTAATATGCGTTTTGATGATACCAATCCAACAAAAGAAAAAGTGGAATTTGTAGAATCAATCAAAGAAGATATTAAGTGGCTGGGCGCGGATTGGGAAGATAGATTGTTCTTTGCCTCTGACTATTTTGACCAGATGTACGAGGCTGCGGTAAAGCTGATTAAAAAGGGAAAGGCATATGTTTCTGATTTGACAGCAGAAGAAATTCGAGAATATCGTGGAACATTAACAGAGCCGGGAAAAGAAGACCCAAATGCAAACAGAAGTGTAGAAGAAAATTTACAGCTTTTCACGGAAATGAAGGATGGAAAGTATGCAGATGGAGAAAAAGTATTAAGAGCAAGAATTGATATAGGTTCTCCGAATATCAACATGAGAGATCCGGTTATCTATCGTGTGGCACATATGACACATCACAGAACCGGAGATAAGTGGTGCATTTATCCTATGTATGATTTCGCACATCCAATCGAGGATGCTATTGAAGGAATCAGTCATTCTATTTGTACCTTAGAGTTTGAAGACCACAGACCTTTATATGATTGGGTGGTAAGAGAGTTAGAATATCCAAATCCACCAAAGCAGATTGAGTTTGCAAAACTGTATCTTACCAATGTAGTAACCGGAAAGCGTTATATTAAGAAATTGGTAGAGGATAAAGTGGTTGACGGATGGGATGATCCAAGATTGGTATCTATTGCAGCATTACGAAGAAGAGGTTTTACACCAGAGTCTATTCGTAAGTTCGTAGAGCTTTGCGGTATATCTAAGGCTAATAGTTCTGTGGATTATGCTATGCTTGAGTACTGTATTCGTGAGGACTTGAAGTTAAAACGTTCTCGTATGATGGCAGTATTAGATCCGATTAAATTAGTAATTGATAATTATCCGGAAGGACAAGTAGAATATTTAGACGCAGCAAATAACTTGGAAAATGAGGAACTGGGAACACGTCAGATTCCATTCTGCCGTGAATTATATATTGAACGTGATGACTTTATGGAAGAGCCACCTAAGAAATATTTTAGATTATTCCCGGGAAATGAAGTGCGTTTGATGCATGCTTATTTTGTGAAATGTGAAAGTTTTGTAAAAGACGAAAACGGAAATATTACAGAAGTACATTGTACTTATGATCCGGAAACAAAGGCAGGAAGCGGATTCACAGGACGTAAGGTAAAGGGAACCATTCATTGGGTACCGGCACCATATGCAAAGAAGTGTGAAGTACGTTTGTATGAAAATTTAGTAGACGAGGAAAAGGGAGTATACAATAAAGAAGATGGAAGCCTGAATGTGAACCCAAATTCCTTAAGAATACTAAATAATTGTTATGTAGAACCTGCATTAGCAGAAGCGAAGGCATATGACAGTTATCAGTTTGTGCGTCAGGGATTTTTCTGTGTGGATGCAAAAGATTCCAAACCGGATGCATTGGTATTTAATCGTATTGTATCATTAAAGAGCTCTTATAAGCTCCCAACTCAGAAATAGTAGGGCGTAACACCAAAGGAGGAAAATATCATGAATTTATTTTCAGGATTAGAGAAATTTGGATTGAATCCAACAGAGTCTATGAATCTGTTTGAAGAAGAGACAAAGGAAGCAGCAAAAAAAGTTGCAGGTGAAAAAGTAGAAGAAAAAATTCCGTCAGAAGAAGAATTTATCTTAGAAAAAAGCGTACGTTGTAAAGTATGTGACAACGTATTTAAGACAAAAATGATTAAGAACGGAAGAGTAAAAAGACTTGAGCCGGATAAGGATTTACGCCCAAGATTTCAGTATATTGATACATTAAAGTATGATATTACTTCTTGTCCGACTTGCGGTTATACTGCAATGAATCGTTATTTTGACCAGTTATCTTCTGCGCAGGCAAAGTTAATACGTGAAAATATCAGCGCAAAGTTTCATAAGAATGAGGAGCCGGAGGTAGCAGTATATTCCTATGATCAGGCAGTAGATCGTTATAAATTAGCATTGATAAATACAATGGTAAAAAAAGGAAAAGACAGTGAGAAAGCATATACTTGTTTAAAAATTTCATGGTTATTAAGAGGAAAAGGCGAAACAATGCCGGAGAGTACACCAGAAGAAAAACAGTTAAAGGCAGAATGTAAGAAGGAAGAAGAAGCATTTTATCAACAGGCATTTGAAGGATTTATGAAAGCAACTGCCAAGGAAATGTATCCAATGTGTGGTATGGAACAAAGTACAGTGGATTATCTGATTTCTTATATGGCATATCATTTTGGAAAATATGAAATTGCTTCTAAGTTCCTTGCAAGTGTACTGACTTCAGCAGCAGCAAGTCGAAGAATGAAGGATATGGCATTAGAATTAAAAGAATTAATTATTGCACAACTGAGAAAAAAATAAGCTTGATATAGGAAAGAGTCCGCTGGTCGGACTCTTTCGCACACAACTTAGTAGGTTGCGTATTCTTAGAGAATGCGAAAAGACATATAGCTTGACTGTAAGACATATAATAAGCAAAGGTTTGTAATAGAAAATGGAGGTAATCTATGAGAAGACATATAAAGCTTTGGGCAACAGGAGTAGCAGTTGTGCTTACCATGGGTATGCTGACAGGTTGTACCAGTAAAGAACAGGAAAAGGCAGCTGCAAAGTATCAAAAAGAAGCAGAAAACTATGCAGCCGGAAATAATTATGAAGCTGCACAAAAATCAATGAAAAAAGCATTAGAACAGACACCAAAGGATGCAGATTTAAAAAAGGCGGCAGAAAAGCTTGATAAAGAGGCAAAAGAAAAAGCTGCTTATACCAAAACAATGGAAGCAGCAATTGCAGCAATAGAGGCAGACGATGCAAAAGCATTAAATGAATTGCAGGAAAGTGATGCCGGAAAAGCATTGGCAGATATGATTGGAAAAGAAGGAAGTTATATTTATATGCCGGAAGGTGGAACCACTGGAAAAGGAATCGGTTATTATTCTTTTGCGGACTGTGATTGCAATGAGTGGTATTACGGCGATTATCAAGATGGAGTTCGTGAAGGAACAGGTATTTGGTATTATGTAAACCCGGATATGGCAGATGGAAGTCTGTACAAAGAGGTATATAATGGTGCATGGAGTGGTGATAAGCCAAATGGAACCGGACACCAGTATGTAGCGCAGGGAGACAATGTTCAGACAGATCAGGATTTTAATGTAAAAGATGGTTTATTTGAAGGAACATATCAGATTAATAGTACATTAGATGATGGAACAACAGTAACAGGAAGTTATACATTGGTAGATGGAAAATATCAGACAATCTCTGATGAAGAATTATTGGCAAATAGCTTTGCGGTTCCGACAGATCCACATCTTGCAATTGCTTTCTTGTATGATGGAACAGGTGCAATTCGTAGTTGTACTATGATATATGCACAGGATGTAACAGAAGGAGTAGCACATTTCCGTTAGAGTTACAAAATAAAACAAAATAAAATATGATATAACATAAAGGAAGCTGTATCAGTGAGAAATCTCACAAGATACAGCTTCCTTTTTATGTGTTCTTTTATGTGAACATTGTAATAATTTGAATAATCTGTTTATTTGTTATTCTTTTCCACTTCTGCCATTTTCATAGCTCTTACTTTTAATGGAAGACCAAATAATGTAATAAATCCTTCTGCATCATGGTGGTCATATAAATCACCGGTAGTAAAGCTTGCAAGAGATTCATTGTACAGAGAATATGGAGAAGTAGTTCCGGCTTTGATAATGTTTCCTTTATAAAGTTTGAATTTAACTTCACCGGTTACATATTTCTGAGTAGAGGTTACAAAAGCCTGAAGTGCTTCACGAAGTGGAGTGAACCATTTTCCTTCATATACAACCTGTGCCATTTTGTTTCCAACGTCTTTTTTCATATTCATGGTATCACGGTCTAATACTAATTCTTCTAATTGCTTCTGAGCTTCCATTAAAATAGTTCCGCCAGGAGTCTCATAAACACCACGAGATTTCATACCAACAACACGGTTCTCTACAATGTCAACAATACCAATACCATGTTTTCCGCCAAGTTTATTTAATTCGCGGATAATATCAGCAACTTTCATTGCTTTTCCATTTAATGTCTTAGGAACACCTGCTTCAAATGTCATAGTAACATATTCAGGTTCGTTTGGAGCCTTCTCAGGAGAAACACCTAATACTAATAGATGGTCATAATTTGGCTCATTCGCAGGGTCTTCTAATTCCAAACCTTCATGGCTGATATGCCAAAGGTTACGGTCACGGCTGTAGCTGTTATCAGCAGAGAAAGGAAGATGAATACCATGTGCCTTACAGTATTCAATTTCGTCTTCACGAGACTGCATACCCCATTTGTCATCTCTCCAAGGAGCAATAATTTTCAAGTCTGGAGCAAGTGCTTTAATACCAAGTTCAAAACGAATCTGGTCATTACCTTTACCGGTAGCACCGTGGCAGATAGCAGTAGCACCTTCTTTTCTTGCAACTTCAACTAATTTCTTGGCAATTCCAGGACGAGCCATAGAAGTACCTAATAAATACTTGTTCTCGTATACAGCACCCGCCTGAACACAAGGGAGAATGTAATTCTCTGCAAAGTCATCAATAATGTCTTCTATGTATAATTTAGAAGCACCGGATAATTTCGCACGTTCTTCCAAACCGTCTAATTCTTCTTCCTGTCCGCAGTCGATACAACAGCAGATAACCTCACAATCATAATTTTCCTTTAACCATGGAATAATGGCAGTAGTATCCAAACCACCGGAATACGCTAAAACTACTTTTTCTTTCATTTTGAATCCCTCCATTGAATTTATCGTAAATCTTATAACTAACTATACAATAGGATTGTAAAAAAGG
>ERZ1034984.1024-NODE-1024-length-28647-cov-8.711633_pt1 | contig 28647 bp, 30 predicted proteins | sample MGYA00520589_ERZ1034984 | MGnify/ENA primary metagenome ERZ1034984 (study PRJEB33766, sample SAMN09781790) | gut metagenome | biome: gut microbiome | host: Homo sapiens | place: Madagascar | study: EMG produced TPA metagenomics assembly of the PRJNA485056 data... | reverse complement strand
CCCCTCATGAATGAGGGGGCAGGGGAGTTGAGAGTGTCGAAGACACTTTCTTGTACAATAGAAAATTGCATCCTATTGTATAAAAACGCTCCACATAGATACAATTTGTTTACATGCGTTTGTTATAGTAATGACAGTGAATACAGGAAAGGTTATGGGTGAATGATATGAGAAAACAATGGTTACAAAAAGTAGTTACGATATGCCTTGCAGGGGTTTTACTTGGAGGATGCGCTGAAAAGAAAGTAGACTACCAATTAGAAAAAGGACAAACAAATCAGGAAAAAAATACGGATACAGGGAGTCTTGAAAAGTTAAAGACAGCAGAAAAATGGAATGATACATGGACATTAAAAGATGCGGCTGGAGAAAAAGTGGACGTAAGCATTGATGCCGATGTAACGGTTCCAGATGTGGAAAGTATGTCAGTAGTGGAAGCAATACAAACTCCAATGGATGCAACCTTTAAAGAACAGATTTTAAAAGCATTTTTTCAAGAGTCAGATATTTACTATTATGACATACCTCATCGTTCCAAAGAAGAACTGGAACAAGAAATTACATCCCAGGAGAAAATGATTCAAATACATGAAGAGAACCTCGAAAAAGTCACAAATGAAGATACCAAGGAATATGTTAACGATAATTTAGATGAAGCAAAAAAAATGCTAGAACAGTGTCAAAAAGCATTACTTACCGCCTCTGATACCAGAACAAAGGCTGAAAGTTATGCGGCATGCAACGAATATCTCGGATTTATAAATGAAATCCCCTATTATGTATACTTTTCTACAGATGAGATTCCGGAGGTACATATTCAAATGGGATATCCGTATGATACTATTTCAGCTTCTGACGATGCCCCAGAAACATTAAAAGACAAATCCCATGTAAATTTTTATTCAGATACAGATACATCGGGAGCCCCAATCACTGAGAAAAAAACAGATACAGAGTTGGAAAACACCTGTAGTATCTCGCAAAAGGACGCAAAAGCACAGGCTGAACAGCTCCTTACCAAGATGGGCTTAGGGGAGAAAGTCTGCACTTCCCAATCTCCGATTCTTTGGGATGGTTATAATGATACAGATTCTGCCGATGAAGAAAGCGATTTGGAAACGGTTCCTTATGGATACTTCTTTCGATTTGGCACTGGTGTAAATAATATAGCCTTTTCTTCCTTTGGCATGGCTACAGACTATATTCTGGCAGGAAATGGTGCGAGTGCCGCAGGAATTCCAAATGAATTAAGCGACGACATCAGAGTGTATGTGACAGACAAAGGTGTAATTTCTATAGATATTTTGAATCCGATTACTGTAACAAAAGTGACAAATCAAGTAGAAATTTTACCGCTTTCAACGATTCAGGAGCTTATGAAAAACGAAGTATCCGAGCATCCGGAAAAATATGATTTTAAGGAATATCGGTATATGACAGATATGGAACTTATTTATTTTCCGGTCAGGGATAAAGAGAATAGTAGTAAGTTGAGTTATCTTCCGGTGTGGCGTCTGAGTAGTCAACATTATATCAACCCGGTATTAATTAATGGAATTGATGGAAGTGTTATCTATCTGGATGATTTGTTGTCATAAAAGCGGAGGTTGCTATATATGAACAGGAAACATTCCAAAATAGTTTTTCTTGTGGGAGTGTGCTTTTTAACGGGTTGTTCACAGAAACATACAGATCTTGTTACCATAGAACGTACTCCCTATGAAAAGTTGACTTACGAAACTGCGGAAGTACAAAAAGGGGATTTAGAACCTTCTGTGACTCTGGCATTGAAAGCAGAAGGATATCAGCAGATTACATATGATGCCACAAATGAAGAGCTGCAATTAGACAAAGTAAATGTTTCTGTTGGAGATCATGTGAATCAGGGACAGGTTTTAGTTTCTTTTCAATCAGAGGAATTGCAAAAGACCATTGAAGAACAGGAAGAGTCTGCAAAGCAAAAGTTGCTTTTAGCAGAGCATTATAGCAATCTAATGAAGCTTGATAACAGTTTGGACTATCAAAATGATATTTCAGATTTACAGGCAGATGCAGAAGTGGCAAAACTCTATGCCCAGGAGACCAGAGAAAAATTATCTCGTTATCAGCTTGTAGCAAAAGAAGCCGGAACGATTACAGGCATGGATAGTTCGCTCCAGAATGGAATTTTTGTTCCCGGGCGCAGACTGATCACAGAGGTATGCGGAACGGGAAAGTATCAGACGGAGTGCCCACAGGGATATACTTTTCAGGTGGGAGAGATTTATACTGCCACTACCGGAACATTATCTTATGAGTTACAGATAGAACAGGTAAGTGATGCAAACATTTTATTTTCTCCTGTTTCGGATATGTCTTCCGCTGCAAATACCAATACCTTAAATATGACTATTTCAAAACCGCCATTAATTGATGTGATCTATATAAATACCGCGGCGATTCATGAAGTAAATAATCAATATTTTGTATATTTGCTAAATGATAATGGATACCGTGAAGCAGTATCCGTAATCCCAGGAGAGCAGGTTGGTGAATACACCGTAATTGCCGATGGGCTTTCCGTTGGAGAGAAGGTGACTTTAAATTGAAACGAATTCTTGTATGGATAACAGTCCTGACAATGTTTTTATCTGGCTGTGGTTCAAAAAAGCAGGATACAGTTCCGTCTTTAATAGAACCGGTTTCTGTAAATGCTTCATATCGTCCGGTAGAATATGGTTCTGTGGGAAAAAAAGAGGTACTTCTTGGCACAGTTGTTCCAAGAGAATATGGACATTATTACGATACAAATGTTGCAATCTCTCAAATAACTGTAGATATCGGAGATAACGTAGAAGAAGGCGATGTCCTTGCTTATGCCGATGTAGATGCAGCAAAGGAGGAATTGGCAGAATATCAGAAAGAATTGGATTATGAAAATGCCTCCTATCAGTTGAATTGCAAGATATCCCAGGCAAAGCAGGAGGATTATGCCCAGCAGAAAGCATTAGCAGAACAGCAGCAGATAGCGGAATCAGAAGAAAATATAGTGGCGGATGCAACGAATGATATAGAAGCGGCAGAACCTACGATAGATTATGATATACAGCTTGCTGTAGAACAGGAAAATGCCCGTTATGATACATTACTTCATGAGTATCATGTGTCAAAATTGGAGAACTCAATAGAAAAATTACAAAAAGTTGTTGCCGATGGAACATTGACTGCCAGAAAAAGCGGACAGGTAACTTATGTTAAAAATATAACAAATGGAAGAAATGCAGGTGCAAATGAAAATATTGTGGTGATTTCTGATTTGGGAGATACCTATATTGAATTAACTGACACAAATGTATCAGAATATAAATTTACGGATTATGAAAAGAAATATATTCTGATAAATGGCCAGGAGGTTTCTGTTTCGGAGGAGGCGTATTCCACGGAAGAACAGATTCTTGCCGAAGTAAATCAAAAATATCCCAATGTACGGATACAATGCCCGGAAGCAGGAACACTTACCCTTGGAGATAACTATCCGGTATATTTTATGAAAAAGGATACAGAACATGTTCTGGTTGTTGGAAATGATTCTCTTAATACACAGGGTGAAAAACACTATGTTTATGTAAAGTCAGCAACAGGAGAACAGGAAAAACGGGAAATAGAAATCGGTGTAGCTGATGACAATTATACCCAGGTGACATCCGGACTTTCCGAAGGCGACATGGTTTATTACCATTCCACTGCGAAGCTTCCTTATGATTACTCCCAATATGAAGTAGTATTGTCAGACTTTGCAATTCCAAATCACGGAATTCGTTTTAGTAAGTCTGATACGAATATTTTTCCATATCTTAGTGAGTATGAAGGAACAATATCAAAAATTGCAGTTACTCAGGACACACAGGTAAAAAAAGGTGACTTGCTTTATATCATTGATACCGGTGTGGGAAAGGCAGCTATGGCAGAAGCAGAAAATGCCATTCAAAAGGAAAATGAGTCCTATCAGCAAAAACTGGCTTCCTATGAAGAACAGAAAAACAACAGTAATACGTCCCAACTTGCTGTCCTGGATTTACAAGAACAACTTGCAGCCCTGGAACACAATTACAATCTGAAAAAATTAGAGTCAGAACGTGATAAGGTGGGAAAAAACAATGATGGTACCGGAAAAATCTCTGTGTATGCTCAAATGAATGGTACTGTTTCCAAAATAGAAGTTTCAGAAGAAAGTCAGGTGGAAAAAGATGACCAGGTGCTCCAGCTTACTACAAAGTCTACAGATGTTCTTCTGGTACAAATGGAACAAAGCAAAGAGATTACACTTTATACGGATAATATTGCAGATATTGGAGAAAGAATTTCCATGTCAACCAAAGATGTCACCTACGAAGGTACCTGTGTAGGACAAGCTGTTAGCAACATTAATCAAAACAAAGGATATGTCTATACGGATGCACAAGGCAAAGTACATTTATCCTATTCCACACTTTCCGGCTATAAGTGTCCGGCCTTTTATATAAAATTGGATAATGCTTCAGATTTATCCGAAATCTCAACCGCCAGCAGTGTAGACTTTTCTTATCGTTTACTGTACGGAGCAATGGTACTGCCTACATCTATGATTTATAAGGAAACAGACCCATTAAGTCCAAACAAAGTATCTTACTATGTATGGCGTGTCATGCACCAGGAACTGGTAAAGCAATACGTATTAATTGATGATTCATTACAGAATGGTGGCAAAACAGTGGTATTATCCGGCATAGCCCCCGGAGATATCCTGGCACAGGAATAGGAGGATCATATGCTGCAATTTGTATGGAATAAAATAAAAAACAAAAAATGGCTGAATCTTTGTCTTTTGATTGGAATTTCCCTATTAACCGCGTTGTTTGTCTGCCATCCCATGTTTGAAAAGGGTGCTAACAATGAAGTGCTAAAAAAATTGTTTCTCACCTATGCACAGGAACAAAAAGAATTTCCGGCAACATTAGAACGAAATGGAACTTTTGACAAAAAAGACTATTCCACCGCAAAGTCAGTCTGCCAACAATTAGACGCTTACGAAAATAAATGGACAGAATATGTTGATTTGGACGTAATTGCTTCTCAGCAGCATTTGCGTCTTTCCGGAAATAATGCCGATACCAGTCTGGGTGGAAAAAATTACAATCTGGCTGTTGGATTATTGCCTGAAATGGACAAATATACAAAGGTGGTACAGGGAGAAGCATTAAAAAAGGCAGTTTGTGAACAGGGGATTTTTCCATGTGTCATCAGTGAAAGTACAATGGATGCTTATGGACTGGTGGTGGGAGAACAACTAAATTTCACTTCTATGTCTATGGATAACCAAGAACCGTTATGCTTTCAAATTGTAGGAATTATAAAAGAGACTGATATTCATAATAATTACTGGAACCATACTCTTAGCGATTTTGAAAAAGAGATATTGGTATCGGAAGAAACATTTGATACACTTATTTCTAAATATAATCAAGACACGATTGCCTATCAGGAAAGTCTTATGCTTAATTACACTCAGATTACCTCTGATAATGCAAATACATATGCCTCTTATCTGCGACAATTCCAAAAGGCAGATGGATTCTTCACAGAAAATATTTTAGATACCTTACATACGTTTTCAATAGAAAAACAGACCATTCGCAGGATGTTATGGGCACTGGAAATTCCTTGTATTGTATTACTTTTATTATTTATTTACATGGTGTCTACCCAGATTCTTACATCAGAAGAGGGAGAAATTACAGTTCTTAGGAGTCGTGGAACAACTCGGATGCAAACGCTTTCAATTTACCTTCTGCAATCCGGGATACTATCTTTCCTTGGAATGGGAATTGGTATCTTGGCAGGGTACGGTATGTGTAAAATGGCTGCTTCTACAGATGCCTTTTTAACCTTTACCTCAAAAGACATTAGCATGTATGAATTCACATGGCAAATGATTCCGTTTGGATTACTGGCTTGTATCATATCTATCCTTTTTATGACAATACCGGTGTGGAAACGTACCAAGGGAACCATTGCAACGCCAAAAACGCTTTATTATTCTGCAATGCCAATTCCCTTTTGGGAACGTTATTTTCTTGATATGATCCTGCTTATTATATCCGGTTACCTTTTGTATAACTTTAACAAGCAAAAAGACACACTTACCTTAAGTATGATTGCCCGGAAAAGTATTGATCCTATGATGCTATTGAATACTTCATTATTTATCTTCGCCTGTGGACTTTTATTTCTAAGACTAAGCCGTTACTTTGTGTTGCTCATTAACCACCTTGGGCAAAAGTATTGGAGTCCGGCTTTATATGCATCTTTTTTACAACTAAAACGCACTTGGCATAAACAGGGATTTCTGGCAATCTTTTTGATTATGACCATTTCCAGTGGTATCTTTGATGCAAATATGGTCCGTACTATGAATCGTAATATGGAAGAGCGTATTCGTTACAACATCGGTACTGATCTTAAACTTACCGGAAACTGGAAACTTCAGGTGATTCATGACACAGATGATTCTGTCAAGTGGGAATATCTTGAACCGGATTATGGTGTTTACACTTCTTTAAAAACAGATGGATTGTGCAGTAGCATGACAAGAGTTATTCAGGATAACAATACAGAAATCAATGCCAATAATAAGACAGTTACGCAAGCACAGCTTATGGCAATCCAGACAAAAGAGTTTGGAGAAACAGCACAGCTTATGAATGGATTAAATGATACTCATTGGTTCTATGCACTAAATGCACTTGCTAAAGAGCCAGAAGGTGTTATTATTTCCGAAAATCTTGCAAAAAAGCTGAATCTTAAAGTCGGAGATACCCTGATGTATTCCCGGTATCATCCAATTACTTCCCTTGCTACTGAAAAAATGGGAAGCGTATCTGGAAAAGTATGTGCTATTGTGTCTTGTTTTCCGGGGTATGAGCAGTATATCTATGAAAAAAATGAGGAAGGAGAAATTGCAGCACAGGAAAACTATTTACTGGTAGGAAATTATGCAACTGTTATTAGTGAGTTTCAAATGACTCCCTATCAGGTTTGGATGCGTCTGGCAAAGGGTACTTCTACGAAAGACGTAACTAATTTCCTTCAAAAAAATGCTATCGAATATACAGATTTGCAATCTACACCGCAACAGATAACGGAGAACCGAAATTCTGCTATGGTTCAGGTAACGAATGGGATGTTTACTCTAAGTTTTATCATATCGCTGGTAATCTGTTCTGTTGGATTTTTGATTTACTGGATTATGTCCATTAAAAACAGAGAATTGCTTTTTGGTATCTATCGGGCTATGGGAATGCGTATGAGAGAAATCAATACCATGTTAATTACGGAACAAATATTTAGTTCGTTATTAGCAATTCTTGCAGGCGGTGCAGTTGGAACCGTAAGTACCTTCCTATTTGTTCCATTAACTACATTGATTTACCTGCCACAGAAACATAATATTTCTATTCGGATTTTTGTTCACAGCGAGGATATTGTAAAACTTGCAGGGGTAATTTTTGTGGTTATATTATTACTGTTTATTGTGTTACGTTCCTTATTAAAAAACATGAAAATTGCACAGGCATTACGCTTAGGAGAGGATTAGAAGATGAGTCATAAGGTTGCAATACAAACAGAAAAACTTCATAAATATTTTGGCAGTGGCAAAAATCAGGTACATGCTCTGAATAATGTATCTTTAGAGATTGAAAAAGGAACACTTGTCATCCTAAAAGGGCGTTCCGGTTCCGGAAAAACCACGCTTTTAAACATGCTGAGTGCATTAGATACTCCAACAGAGGGAAAAGTGACATTTTTAGGAAAAGATTTAAGTACACTTCGTACCGAAGAAAAGGAAAATCTTCGTCGTTTTCAAATGGGCTTTGTATTCCAGTCCGTTGCACTGATTCCGGTAATGACAGCATTTGAAAATGTGGAATTTGCCTTGCGCCTTTCCAACAGTAAGGAAAATCATGCTACGCGGGTAAAAGAGGTCTTAGAAAGAGTCGGCCTGGCAAAAAGAATGGATCATATGGCAAATCAATTATCCGGCGGGGAGCAGCAGCGAGTTGCTATTGCACGGGCAGTTGCCCATCACCCCACGGTTGTCTTTGCAGATGAACCAACCGGTGCATTGGATACTGCCTCCGGTCTTGCCGTTATGCAGTTATTCCGGGAATTAGTGGATGAAGAAGGCATTACCATTGTAATGACAACACACGATCCCAATCTGATGGAATTAGGAGATGTGCTCTACGAATTAGAAGATGGAAAATTGCTTTTACATCAAAGGGGGAATGAGAAATGATATGTTGTGATGGTTTGGTTAAAATTTATATGACAGATAACCGTAAGGTAATGGCATTGGAGGGATTAGATCTTACCATTAAAACAGGAGAAATGATGGCAATTATCGGAAAATCCGGAAGCGGTAAATCCACACTACTCCATATGATAGGTGGATTGGAAACACCTACCGCCGGAAGTATTCTAATTGACGGAAAAGATATTTCCACTTTAAAGGAAAAAGAAATCGTAACATATCGTAGAAATACCATTGGATTTTTGTGGCAAAAAAGTGCCCGCAATCTTTTTCCCTATTTAACAGCCCTGCAAAACATTGAAACAATGATGCGACTCGGGAAAAAATATTCAAAAGAACGAGCCATAAAGTTATTGCAGGCAGTCGGAATGGAACAGCATGCTAACAAATTTCCAAATCAGCTGTCCGGTGGAGAACAGCAGCGAGTTTCCATTGCAGTTGCATTAGCAAATCAACCTTCTATTTTACTTGCAGATGAGCCTACCGGAGCAGTAGATTCCCAAACTGCCCAGCAAATATTTCAATTATTTCATGAGTTAAACTGTAAACTTGGAATCACCATTATTATTGTAACTCATGACTTAGCACTTGCCGATAAAGTAGACCGTACAGTGTTGATATCTGATGGAAAGATTAGTACCGAAAAAATCCGCCAAGTACAAAAAGCCGCAGATTTTCAAAGTCATGAAGAATATTCCGTCATGGATAAAGCGCATCGTATACAGCTAAGTGAAGAGGTATTAGAAGAAGCAGGAATTACTTCCGATAAAGTAAAAGTAGAAGTGGTAGAAGGCAAAGTTGTCATCAGCAGACCGGAGTAAATTACATTGCAAAAAACACAGTGACAAGATATAATAATTAACATGACAATTATTGTATCTTGTCATTTCTTATAAATTTAAAGGAGTACAACATTGTTAAAAAATATACAAGCAATTATTTTTGATTTAGATGGCACTTTGATAGATTCCATGTGGGTTTGGGATGAAATAGATATTGAATTCTTATCCGCAAGAGGACTTACCCTTCCAGCAACTTATCAAAAGAAGATTGAAGGCATGAGTTTTACAGAAACAGCCATTTATACCAAGCAACTGTTTCAATTTCCGGAAAGCGTAGAAGAATTAAAAACTATTTGGAATCAGATGGCTTTGGAAAAATATACCAAAGAAGTACCGTTAAAACCCGGTGCAGAAGCATTTTTAAAGTATTGTAAAAGTAAAAAAATACCTATGGGAATTGCCACCAGTAATTCCAGAGAGTTAGTGGATGCGGTCGCAAATACACATCATTTGAAAGATTATATTGAAGTAATTGTTACTTCCTGCGAAGTGGCTAAGGGAAAACCTGCGCCAGATGTTTATCTGGAGGTTGCAAAGCGGCTGAGGGTACAGCCAGAACATTGTCTGGTATTTGAAGATGTTCCAATGGGAATTCTGGCAGGAAAAAATGCCGGAATGAAAGTCTGTGCAGTAAAAGACGCTTGCTCCGAAGATCAGCGTGAAGAAAAGCGGAAATACGCAGATTATTATATTTCCTCCTATCAGGAGGTCTTAACAAACAGTTATGAGGTTTTAGAACATGAATAATGGATTTTTACCTCTTTCCAAAGAGGATATGATAGAACGAAACATAGAACAGTTTGACTTTGTTTATGTCATTGGGGATGCTTATGTAGACCATCCTTCCTTTGGACATGCAATTATCAGCCGACTGTTAGAAGCACACGGTTATTCTGTAGGGATTATTTCTCAACCGGATTGGAAGGAAAAGGATAGTATCGCTATTTACGGTGAACCCCGCCTTGCTTTCTTAGTTAGCAGTGGAAATATGGATTCTATGGTAAACCATTACAGCGTCTCTAAAAGACGTAGAGAAAAAGATTCTTTTACACCGGGAGGTATTATGGGAAAACGCCCGGATTATGCCACCGTTGTTTATTGTAATCTGATTCGCCAGACTTATAAAAAAACGCCAATTCTTATCGGTGGAATTGAAGCAAGTTTGCGTAGATTGGCCCATTATGATTATTGGAGCAATAAGGTAAAACGTTCCATTTTAATGGATTCCGGTGCAGATATTTTAATGTATGGCATGGGCGAGCACAGCATCATCGAACTTGCAGATGCTTTGGCAAGTGGAATTGCAGTAGAAGATATTACATTTGTAGACGGTACTGTCTACAAAACACGCAAAAAAGAAGATATTTACGACGCTGTTTATCTTCCGGCTTTTGAAGAAGTAAAGGAAGATAAAACCACCTATGCCCAAAGTTTTTATATGCAATACTGCAACACGGATCCATTTAGCGGGAAAAGATTAGTAGAAGCATATCCCCATGAAATTTATGTTGTACAGAACCCTCCGGCAAAACCATTATCTCAAGCAGAAATGGATGATGTGTATGCACTTCCATATATGAGAACCTATCATCCTTCCTATGAAGCTGCTGGCGGAGTTCCAGCAATTTCGGAAGTAAAGTTTAGTCTTACCAGCAATCGAGGTTGTTTTGGTGGATGTAGTTTTTGTGCCTTAACCTTTCATCAGGGAAGAATCATACAGGCAAGAAGTCACGATTCCTTGCTTACTGAGGCAGAACACATTACCCATGATAAAGACTTTAAAGGCTATATTCACGATGTGGGCGGGCCTACTGCAAACTTTCGTGCCCCTGCCTGTACAAAACAATTAACCAAGGGAGCATGTCCAACTAAACAATGTCTGTTTCCGGAGCCTTGCAAAAATCTAAAAGCAGACCACAAAGACTACTTGAGCTTATTGCGAAAATTACGGAAAATACCAAAAGTAAAACGTGTCTTTATCCGTTCCGGTATCCGATTTGACTATTTACTTGCCGACCCGGACCGTACCTTTTTAAAAGAACTATGTGAATATCATGTCAGCGGGCAGTTAAAAGTTGCTCCGGAGCATATTTCAGATAAAGTATTACAGAAGATGGGCAAGCCCAAAGTAGCAGTTTATAATCAGTTTGTAAAAGAATACAAGCAAATGAATGAAAAACTAGGCAAAAAACAGTATCTGGTACCTTACTTAATGTCCTCGCATCCGGGTTCTACGTTACAAGAAGCAGTGGAATTAGCAGAATTTTTAAGGGATTTGGGTTATATGCCGGAGCAGGTACAGGATTTTTATCCTACACCATCTACAATATCTACCTGCATGTACTATACCGGATTAGACCCTCGTACCATGGAGCCGGTCTATGTAGCACATAATCCCCATGAAAAAGCTATGCAGCGAGCCTTGATTCAGTATCGCGACCCGAAGAACTATGATTTGGTAAAAGAAGCATTACTCAAAACAGGACATGCTGACTTAATCGGATTCGATAGCAAATGTCTCATTCCACCGAGAAAATTAAAGCCAAAATCAGAACATGCACATACCTCTTCCGGGAAAAAAGCGAAAGCAGTGTCAAAATCAAAGCCTATTTCAAAGAATAGTGCACGAGATAACCACACAAAAAACAGGCAATCTAAGCAAAGTAATTCTTCAGGCAGAAAGGGAAAGAGACAGCGATGAAAAGTTTTCAGATAAATACTAATGAAGCAGGACAACGCTTTGACAAATACTTGAAAAAACTTCTATCTCAGGCATCAGGAAGTTTTGTATACAAAATGCTTCGTAAGAAAAATATTACTTTAAATGGGAAAAAAGCGGATGGTTCTGAAAAGTTGAATGTTGGTGATGAAGTAAAGCTGTTTCTTTCGGATGAAACATTTGAAAAGTTTTCAGGTCAGGCAAATGTAGAAGCTCTCGCCCACAATCAAGACTTACTTGCAGAACAATATCCCAATATTCCACTGGACATTGTATATGAAGATAAAGATATTTTAATCATCAATAAACCTGCCGGTATGTTGTCCCAAAAAGCAACACCGACAGATATTTCAGCTAACGAATATATGATTGGGTACTTATTAAATCATAACGAACTTTCTCCAGATACCTTACGGACTTTTCGACCTTCTATCTGTAACCGTTTAGACCGTAATACCTCAGGATTGTTAATTTCAGGAAAAACCCTAAAGGGATTACAAAAGATGTCAGAACACTTGAAAAAACGTTCTGTGGAAAAATATTATTTGTGTCTGGTAAAAGGAAAGATACTAAAGACACAACAAATCGAAGGCTGGCTTCAAAAGGATGAAAAAACCAATAAAGTAACTATTTATCCAGAAGAAGTTAATGATAGTAAATATATCAAAACAGGTTATCGCCCGGCAGCATATTATTCTTTACCGTCAAAAGAAGGAAAGGATTCTAATATCTTTACCTTATTAGAGGTACATTTAATTACCGGTCGTTCACATCAAATTCGTGCACACCTGGCATCCATTGGACATCCCATTGTCGGTGATATGAAGTATGGAAACAAAAAGATAAATGCATTTTTTGCAAAAGAAGCAAAAGTGCATTTTCAATTACTTCATGCTTACCGTATGGTATTTCCAGATGGAAAGGAAGTGACCGCTCCTTTGGGAGAAATTTTTGAAAATACTTTGGATTATCTAAGAAAAAACGAGAGAAAAGCTTTTTGATAAAATTTTAACATTTACCAAACAGGAGGCACATATGGCAACATGGAATTCCAGAGGGTTAAGAGGTTCTACCCTGGAAGAATTTATTAATCTTACAAATGAAAAATATTTATCTCAGGGACTTGCCTTGATTCAAAAGGTACCAACCCCCATTACGCCCCTAAAAATAGACAAAGATAACCGCCACATTACACTGGCATACTTTGAACAGAAAAGTACGGTAGATTATATTGGGGCTGTACAGGGGATTCCGGTATGTTTCGATGCGAAAGAATGTAATACCGACACCTTTCCTTTACAAAATATTCATGCCCATCAGATTAGCTTTATGAAGCATTTTGAGCAGCAGGACGGAATATCATTTCTGGTGATTTTTTACTCCCAACGGAATCAATTTTATTATCTTCGTTATGAAAAACTGATGGAATTTTGGAACCGTGCAAAAGAAGGTGGCAGAAAAAGTTTTCGCTATGAAGAGTTAGAACCGGAGTTTTTCTTTTCTTCTCATGGGGGAATTTTAGTTCCTTATTTAGATATGATGCAAAAGGATTTGGAAAGACGAGGTTGACAATTTCTGGATTGTTGGATATAATATGACTAATTTAATTTAGTAGCATGGTAGCATGCTAAAGTGGAGGGCGAAATGGAACGACGTTTATTACATACTCCGGAAGGAGTTCGAGATATTTACAATTCTGAATGTGCAAAAAAATTAGTTTTGCAGGATAACTTGCATGGTTTGCTAAAAAAGTACGGATATCATGCAATTGAGACACCAACCTTTGAATTTTTCGACATTTTTGGCAAGGAAATCGGAACAACTCCTTCCAAAGACCTATACAAATTTTTTGATAGAGAGGGAAATACCTTAGTATTACGCCCGGATATCACTCCTTCCGTAGCAAGATGTGTGGCAAAATATTATGCCGAAGAAGAATTACCGGTACGTCTTTGCTATATGGGCAACACCTTTATCAATAACACCAGCTATCAGGGAAGATTAAAAGAATCTACTCAGTTAGGCGCAGAAATGATTGGTGATAATTCCGTAGATGCAGATGCAGAAATCATTGCACTTGTAGTAAATTCCTTAAAAACAGCAGGATTACAGGAATTTCAAATTGGAATTGGTCATGTTGGATTCTTTAAAGGATTGATAGAAGCTGCAAAATTACCGGAAGAAACGGTATCTGACTTGATTGCATTAATTTCTAATAAAAACTTTTTCGGAGTTGAGGAATTAATTGATTCTCTTAGATTAACAGCAGACTTAAAAGAACTCTTTTCCATGCTTGGCAGTATCAGCATGTCAGAGGATATGTTAAACCGTGCAAAAGAGCTTGCAGTATCTTATCCAACGGTATTAGAAGCCTTGGAACGCTTAGAATTATTACTTCAGGTACTTTCCTGTTATGGTGTAGAAAAGTATGTATCACTGGAACCAGGAATGCTTAGCACTTATCATTATTATACCGGTATTATTTTTGCCGGATATACCTTCGGAAGCGGTGAACCAATCGTAAAAGGTGGAAGATATGACAATCTTCTTCCTTATTTTGGAAAGAATGCACCATCTATTGGTTTTGCCGTAGTAATTGACCAGTTAATGGCTGCATTATCCAGACAAAAAATTGAGATACCAATACAAGAACAACAGATTTTAATTGTTTATAAAGAGTCCCGACATGCAGATGCTATAAAAAAAGCCTTAGCTTTAAGAGAAGACGGCACCGGCGTTTCTCTTGTGAGATGGGAAGAAGGTAAAGTAAAAGAAGACTATGATGCGTATGCAAAACGAATGCATATGCAGGATATTACATATATGGAGTAACAGGAGGGACGAGATGAGATATTTAACATTTGCACTTGGAAAAGGTCGTCTGGCAAACCGTACCTTGGAAACATTTGAAAAAATCGGAATTACCTGTCAGGAAATGAAAGATAAAGATACCAGAAAATTAATTTTTGTCAATGAAGAATTGAAGTTAAAGTTTTTCCTTGCAAAAGGTCCTGACGTACCTACTTATGTAGAATACGGTGCAGCAGACATCGGAATCGTAGGAGAAGATACTATTTTAGAAGAAGCTCGTAATATCTACGAAGTATTGGACTTAGGTTTTGGAAAATGCAAGATGTGTGTATGTGGTCCGAAAGATGCAGAAGAATTATTAAAACACCACGAGCTTATTCGTGTGGCAACTAAGTATCCCCGTATTGCCAAGGATTATTTTTACAACAAAAAACATCAGACAGTAGAAATTATCAAATTAAATGGTTCTATTGAATTGGCACCGATTGTTGGGTTATCCGAAGTAATTGTAGATATTGTAGAAACCGGAACTACCTTGCGGGAAAATGGTTTAAGCGTATTAGAAGAAGTATGTCCACTTTCTGCAAGAATGGTAGTAAATCAGGTTAGTATGAAAATGGAAAATGAACGTATTACCAAAATAATCAGAGATTTGAAAGAGGTATTAGCAAAGGAGAATGGCAAATGAGAACATTAAAATTAACAAGTGATACCAAAAAGAATCTGTTAGAAGATTTATTAAAAAGAAGTCCGAATAACTATACACAGTATGAAGCAAGTGTCAATGCAATTATCGAAAAAGTACGAGCAGAAAAAGACGGTGCGGTATTTGCTTACACCAAACAATTCGATGGTGCAGACATCAATGCTTCTAATGTGCGTGTAACAGAAGAAGAAATCAAAGAAGCATATACATTAGTAGATGAAAAGCTGCTCAATGTTATGCGCAAATCATTAGAAAACATTCGTGTTTACCATGAGAAACAAAAACAGTACAGTTGGTTTGACAGCCGCCCAGACGGTGTTATGTTAGGTCAGAAAGTTACAGCCCTTGCCAGTGCAGGGGTATATGTTCCGGGTGGAAAGGCAGCTTATCCTTCCTCCGTATTAATGAACGTAGTTCCTGCAAAAGTAGCCGGAGTAGAAAAAATCGTAATGACAACTCCTTGTAACAAGGAAGGAAAAGTAAACCCTGCTACTTTAGTTGCCGCAACAGAAGCAGGTGTAACTGAAATTTACAAGGTCGGTGGTGCACAGGCAATTGCAGCTCTTGCTTTTGGAACAGAAAGCATTCCAAAGGTAGACAAAATTGTCGGACCTGGAAATATTTATGTTGCTCTTGCAAAAAAAGCAGTATTTGGCCACGTTAGCATTGATTCCATTGCCGGACCAAGTGAAATATTAGTTTTGGCTGATGAAACTTCCAATCCACGTTATGTGGCTGCGGATTTGTTATCTCAGGCAGAACATGATGAACTTGCAAGTGCAATTTTAATTACAACCAGTGAAACTTTAGCAAAAAAAGTATCTGAAGAAGTAGATAAATTTGTGGCAGAACTTTCCAGAAAGGCAATTATTGAAAAATCATTAGAAAACTATGGTTATATCTTAATTGCAGATTCCGAAGAAGAAGCCATTGATACTGCAAACGAAATTGCTTCTGAGCACTTAGAAATCTTAATGAAAAATCCATTTGAAGTTATGATGAAAATCAAGAATGCAGGAGCTATTTTCCTTGGTGAATACGCAAGTGAACCATTAGGTGACTATTTTGCAGGTCCAAATCACATTCTTCCTACCAATGGAACAGCAAAATTCTTCTCACCATTAGGAGTGGATGACTTTATTAAGAAGTCCAGCATTATTTCTTACTCCAGAGAAGCATTAGAACCTGTTTACAAAGATATTATGCAATTTGCAACCTCAGAACAGTTGACGGCTCATGCAAATTCGATTAAAGTAAGATTTGAAGACTAAACAGAAACGAGGTGTTGGTATGGCATTTCAAAGAAATGTACAACAAAACCGAAAGACAAAGGAAACGGATATTTCTCTTTCATTAAATATTGATGGGAAGGGAGATACGCAGTTAGATACCGGAATTGGATTTTTTGATCATATGTTAGACGGATTTGCACGTCATGGCTTTTTCGATTTAAAAGTACATGTAAGCGGGGATTTAGAAGTAGATACACATCATTCTATTGAAGATACCGGAATTGTGTTAGGAACGGCAATTCGCAAATCACTTGGAGATAAAAGGGGGATTAAGCGTTTCGGCAGTTGTATTTTACCTATGGATGAAACATTGGTATTATGCGCGGTTGATTTAAGCGGACGGCCATATTTTTCCTTTGAAGGCGAATTTACAACAGACCGTGTAGGATATATGGACACTGAAATGGTACGAGAATTTTTCTATGCCATATCTTATAGTGCAGGAATGAATCTCCATATGAAAATATTAGACGGTACAAATAATCATCATATGATAGAAGCGTTATTTAAGGCTTTTGGAAGAGCTTTGGATGAAGCAACTACCATTGATCCAAGAATTACAGATATTATGTCAACGAAAGGTAGTTTATAGGTGATAGTATGGAACATAAAAATTTGATTGCCACTATGTATTTAAAAAATGGTATGGCAGTAAAAGGTCCTCAGGATTTAGAAAATACAGGCGATTTAAAACAATTAGCAAAACAGTACAATGACAGTGGGGTAGATAAATTATATGTTTTTGATTTATCCAATGATGACAATGAACACGATTTGAATCTTCACACCATTAAAGAGATATGTCGTATTGTGGAAATTCCGGTTTATGGTGGCGGTAACATTAATCGTCTGGAAGATATTAAGAAAATTCTTTATGCCGGATGTAAAGGTGCTATTTTAGATAGCTCAAAGCATGACACTCCGCAGCTTGCAGAAGAAGGAGCGCAACGCTTTGGCAGAGAAAAATTATTAGTTGCCGTAGATACCGTAGATTTATTGTTCAAGCATAAAGAAGACATCGAACGTTATGTACACAAATTAGTTGCATTAGATGAAACAATCATTGATTCACTTACCAATGTAACCGATTTACCTTTTAGTGTCATTACCAACGAATACGATACCGACCATTGGGCAGATATTTTAAAGAAACCTGCTGTTACCGGAATGGGTGGCTCCTATATTAGCAATCCGGAAACAGACGTTATGAAGGTGAAAATGCTTCTTGCCATGAAGGGTGTGGAAACACAGAAATTTGAATCAGCAATTGCATGGTCAGAATTCAAGTTAAATTCTGACGGATTAATTCCTGTTATTGTCCAGGACTACCAAACATCCGAAGTATTAATGCTTGCTTATATGAACGAAGAAGCATTTAATACCACCATTGCAATGGGAAAAATGACATATTATAGCAGAAGCCGTCAGGAACTTTGGACCAAAGGTGTCACTTCCGGTCACTATCAGTATGTGAAATCTCTAACATTAGACTGTGATAAGGATACCATTCTTGCAAAAGTATCACAGGTTGGTGCAGCTTGCCATACCGGTAATCCGACCTGCTTCTTTACGGAACTGATTAAAAAGGAATACTTAAGCAAGAATCCATTAAAAGTATTTGAAGAAGTATATCAGGTAATTGCTGATAGAAAAGAACATCCAAAGGAAGGTTCTTATACCAACTATTTATTTGATAAGGGCATTGATAAAATTTTAAAGAAAGTAGGAGAGGAAGCAACTGAAATTGTAATTGCATCCAAGAATCCGGAACCTGAAGAAATCAAATACGAAATTTCTGATTTCTTATATCATATGATGGTTCTTATGGTAGAAAAAGGCATTACCTGGGAAGAAGTAGTAGAAGAATTAAGTCAGCGATAAACGGCATACATTTTTACAAAAAAAACAAATGGTTTCCATAATTATTTTATGTCAACCGTTTGTTTTTTTCTTTTATAATAATAATCGGACAGACATTTTTTTGTCCGCGTAACACTAAACTATTACAAAGAAATAATTTCAAGGATTTTTATGGATAAATCAATGGAACAAACCGTAGAAGAACGCAGAGCATATGTAAATCAAATCCGTTCTTCTTTTCAGACAGAGCCAAATCATACCCAGGCACACTATTCTTTATATGGAACACTTGCAGACCAAGACAGTCCTTCTGGCGTTACGTCCACATTTGGACTTCGTACAATCATTGCCATTCTTATTTTTGCCGCATTTGTTTACTGCGACAAAGAACACCTTACCTATCAAGATTATAGTACCAAGGAGGTTTATTCTCAGATTGAATGGAATCCACTTCCGATTTCCGTAGATTCTCTGGAATTTTAAAAACTTCCTCAAAGCAGTGAGTATGTACATTATTTGTAAAATATGCTATACTGAAATACAATGTGCAGATTTATCTGTATGATATGAAAAGAAAAAGATAAGGAGCAATTTATGAATCAGCTTGCATTATCCGATGAAATTTTATTGTCCATTGATAAGCCGGCACGCTATATCGGCAATGAAGTAAATATGATAAGAAAAAATCCCGAAGATGTATCCATACGTTTTGCCATGTGTTTTCCGGATGTATACGAAATAGGAATGTCTCATCTTGGAATCCAGATTTTATATGATATGTTCAATAAAAGAGACGATGTCTATTGTGAACGTGTCTATTCTCCATGGCCGGATCTTCATAAAATTATGAAAGAACAGGACATTTCACTTTTTACATTAGAAACACAGTCTCCGGTAAAACAAATGGATTTTCTTGGTATTACCATACAATATGAAATGTGCTATACCAACATTTTGCAAATCTTAGACTTAAGTCATATTCCATTTATGGCAACAGAACGTACAGAAGATGATCCCCTTGTGATTGGTGGAGGACCTTGTACTTATAATCCGGAGCCATTAGCAGACTTTTTTGACTTGTTCTATATCGGAGAAGGCGAAACACAGTACGATGCTTTATTTGACCTTTATAACACCATGAAAGCACAAGGAAAAAATCGTCAGGAATTTTTACACGAAGCAGCAAAACTCCCTGGAATTTATGTGCCATCTCTTTATGAGGTGACTTATCAAGAAGATGGAACTATTTCGTCTTTCCAGCCAAAATATCCGGATATTCCTACTACAATTCGTAAGGAAATCCAGATGGATGTCACTAACACAACCTATCCTCACAAACCATTAGTTCCATTTATCAAAGCAACCCAGGACCGTGTTGTGTTGGAGATTCAACGTGGTTGTATTCGAGGATGTCGTTTTTGCCAGGCAGGCATGATTTACCGTCCGGTAAGAGAACGTGATGTAAATATGCTAAAAGAATGCGCCCATGATATGTTGGAGAGCACCGGACATGAAGAAATTTCCCTAAGTTCCTTAAGCTCCAGTGATTACAGTCAATTACCGGAATTAATTAACTACTTAATTGACCAAAAAGGAAAAGGAGTAAACATTTCTCTGCCTTCCTTGCGTATCGATGCATTTTCATTGGATGTTATGAGTAAAGTACAGGATATCCGAAAAAGCAGCCTGACCTTTGCACCGGAAGCCGGTTCTCAACGTCTTAGAAACGTCATTAACAAAGGTTTAACAGAAGAGGTTATTTTACATGGTGCAGGTCTTGCGTTTGAAGGCGGCTGGCAAAAGGTAAAACTTTACTTTATGCTTGGACTTCCTACCGAAACGGAAGAAGATATGAAGGAAATTCCTCGTCTTGGAGATAAAATTGCAAGACGTTACTATGAAATTCCAAAAGAACAACGAAACGGAAAATGTCAGGTTACCATGAGTACGTCTTTCTTTGTGCCAAAACCATTTACTCCATTCCAGTGGGCACCAATGTGTGAAAAAGACGAGTATCTGCACCGTGCTAAAATTGTAAATACAGAAATGAAAGAACAGTTAAATCGTAAAAGTTTAAAATATAACTGGCATGAAGCAGATGTTACTGTTTTGGAAGGTGTTTTAGCAAGAGGAGACCGTAAAATCGGACAAGTCCTGTTAAAAGCCTATGAAAAAGGTTGTATTTTTGACTCCTGGAGTGAATTTTTTGACAATGACAAGTGGATGGAGGCATTTGATGAATGTGGCATATCCATTGCTTTTTACAATTTACGAACCAGAAGTACCGATGAGATTCTTCCATGGGATTTCATTGACTGTGGTGTAACGAAGTCCTTCTTAAAACGTGAATGGGAACGTGCACAGCAAGAAGTGGTAACACCAAACTGCCGCATGCAATGTAACGCCTGTGGCGCAGCCAGATTTGGAGGAGGTGTCTGTCTTGAACATCAGAATAAAATTTAAAAAATATGGTGTAATGAAGTTTATCGGACACCTGGACATAATGCGTTACTTCCAGAAAAGTATGCGTAGGGCCCACATTGATATTGCTTATTCCGAAGGATTCAGTCCTCACCAGATTATGTCCTTTGCAGCTCCATTAGGAGTAGGCATTACCAGCGATGGAGAATATTTAGATATTGAAGTAAACAGTACCCTTTCCAGTAAGGAATCCATTGATGCACTGAATCAGGTTATGGTTGATGGTATTTCTATTTTAGAATACAAAAAACTACCGGATATGGCAAAGACCTCTATGTCTTTAGTTGCTGCCGCAGATTATCTGGTATATATTAAAGATAATTACACCAATCCCTTCAACTTGAAGGAACTTGAAGAACAGATGCATGCTTTTTACCAGCAGCAAGAGATTCTCATTACCAAGAAGACAAAGAAAAGTGAAAGAGTCATTGACTTAAAGCCGTTCATCTATGACATGAAGGCAGTGGAATATAATGGAAAGCCCGCATTTTTCTTAAAAGTATGTACCGGAAGTAGCAGCAACATTAAACCTGAGTTAGTAATAGAAGAATTTTATCGTTTTTGCGAGATTCCGTTTGAACCTTTGGCATTTCAGATTCATCGTCAGGAGGTTTATGTATCTTCTGAAGAGATTCCGGTAAAGGGTGAACATGAACGTGCTGAATATGCTGAAAAACTTTCACTTATGAAGAAAGAGTATGCAGAAAAAGGATTGGAATTCCCGGCATTTTTTACACTGGGTGAGTTAGGGGAAGATATTTTATAGTGATGGATCAAAAAGTACTAATTACCAAATTAAATTACAACAAAACTACTTATATTACCACAGCACTTTATTCCGGAAAGCAGTTATTAGAAGTATACTTAGAGCCAGTGGAACAGAAGAGTATTTTAAATAATATTTACGTTGGACGCGTAAAAGACATCGTAAAAAATCTCAATGCTGCCTTTATCGAAATTGCACCGGGCAAACCTTGTTATTATTCATTAGAGGACTGTCATAATCCTATTTATGTAAAAAAAATAAACAGTCCGCGAATGGTACAAGGAGATGAAGTTGTTGTTCAGGTGGTAAAAGAAAATATAAAAACAAAGCCCCCAAAGTTAAGCACCAACCTTACTTTTGCAGGTAACTATTTAGTTCTTACAACCGAAAATACAACCATAGGTATTTCCAGAAAACTTCCGCAAGAAGAGAGAGAACGTTTAAAAGGACTATTAGAACCATATCGAAACCCTGATTTTGGCATTGTAGTGCGAACAAATGCCGCGCAGGCAACGGAAACAGAAATTCTTACCGAATATAACAATTTAAAGCAAGAATATGAACAGTTAGTACAAAATGCTGTACATCGTACCTGTTTTTCATGCTTAAAAGAAAGTCCACCCGAATTTCTTTCCCTGCTAAGAGATGTACACCAGCACGAACTTCAAGAAATCATTACGGATGACACAGAACTTTATGTACAAATAGAAAAGTCCGGATTTCCTGTAAAATTATATGAAGATACCATGATTTCTTTAAGTAAACTTTATAGCCTTGAAGTAAAGTTAAAGGAGGCATTACAGGAACGTGTATGGTTAAAATCCGGTGGTTACTTAATTATCCAACCTACCGAAGCCTTAACTGTAATTGATGTAAACTCCGGAAAAAGTATCGCCAAAAAAAATGTACAGGAACATTATCTTAACATTAACCTAGAAGCGGCAAAAGAGATTGCGCATCAATTACGTCTTCGCAATATTTCAGGAATTATTGTGGTGGATTTTATTGATATGAAAGAGCAAAAAGCAAAGGATACCCTGATGTATCAATTAAGACAATTGGTAAAGACAGACAGTGTACCGGTGCAGGTAGTAGATATGACACGATTAAACTTAGTAGAATTAACCCGAAAAAAAGTACGAAAATCCCTTGCAGAACAAATTTCCTAACCCAAAAGAAAGGGGAAGCTACATGAAAAATATATCAAATTGTGATACCTGTGCAAACTATGTATATGATGAAGATTATGAATACTATGTTTGTATGGTAAACCTAGATGAAGATGAAATGGTGCAGTTCATGACAAATTCCCGTTGGGAATGTCCTTATTATCAATGCGATGATGAATATAAGGTGGTTCGGCATCAAATGTAAGAAAATATAAGAAATTTATGCCAAACCCCTTGACGCATGAAAATACACATGCTATTATATACAAGTATGCCGCACAGTGAGGTTTTATAAGTCTGTATTTTTTGATACAGCACCGTAACTGGCGAGTAATGATAAATAGGAGGTGCCATATGTACGCAATTATAGCAACAGGTGGTAAGCAGTACAAAGTATCCGAAGGCGATATCATTACCATTGAAAAGCTTGGTGTTGAAGCTGGTGAAAAAGTTACTTTTGATAACGTATTAGCAGTAAGCGACGGTTCTTTAAAGGTTGGAGCTGACGCAGCTAAGGCTACTGTTGATGCTTCTGTAGTAGAAAACGGCAGAGGTAAGAAAGTTATCGTTTACAAGTACAAGAGAAAAACCGGTTATCACAAGAAGAACGGTCACAGACAGTCCTTCACCAAAGTGAAAATCGAAAAGATTAATGGCTAATCGATAGGAATTGTTATGATTTATATAACGATTTATGAAAACCAGAAGCATGAATATACTGCATTTAATTGTATTGGACACGCCGAGTACGGAGAAGCAGGAGAGGACATTGTCTGTGCTGCAGTTTCTGTATTAGTTATAAATACAATTAATTCCATAGAAGAGCTTGTTTCGGATGATTTTGATATTGCAACAGAAGAAGAAAGCGGTCTGATTGATTTTTCTTTAAAGGAAGATTATTCAAAGGAAGCAGTGTTGTTAATTCGCTCCATGGTTTTAGGCTTACAAGGAATACAAAATAACTACGGAAATGAATATATTACGCTTATATTCAAGGAGGTGTAAGACATGTTGAATTTGAACCTTCAATTTTTCGCTCATAAAAAGGGAGTTGGTTCTACTAAGAACGGTAGAGATTCCGAATCCAAGAGATTAGGTGCGAAAAGAGCTGATGGACAGTTTGTAAAGGCTGGAAATATTTTATACAGACAGCGTGGAACCAAGATTCACCCAGGTGTGAATGTTGGAATCGGTGGAGATGATACATTATTCGCTAAGGTTGACGGTGTTCTGAGATTTGAAAGAAAAGGAAGAGATAAGAAACAGGCTTCCGTATATCCAGTAGCAAGCAACGAATAAGAAAGACTGATAGACTCGACTGCAACAGCCGGGTCTATTCTTTTAATAAGTAACCGACTAATAAGCGTATTTTACCAACATACATTCATATTTGAAATTGAGGTGGAAAACAATGTTTGCAGATAGTGCAAAAATTATTATAAAATCAGGAAACGGCGGAAATGGTCATATTTCCTTCCGTCGTGAAAAATATGTTCCAAATGGCGGGCCGGATGGCGGCGATGGCGGAAAAGGCGGCGATTTAATTTTTCAGGTAGATGATGGATTAAACACACTAACTGATTTCCGTCATAGACGTAAATATGCTGCTCAAAACGGTGAAGAAGGCGGCAAGCGTAACTGCCACGGAAAAAACGGCGAAGACTTAATTGTAAAGGTTCCGGCAGGAACTATTATTCGCGAAGCGGCTACTGACAAAGTAATCGCAGATATGTCCGGAGATAATACCAGACAAATTATTTTAAAAGGTGGTAGAGGCGGTTTAGGTAACCAGCATTATGCTACTTCCACCATGCAGGCACCAAAGTATGCTCAGCCGGGACAACCTGGTATTGAGTTAGAAGTTCGCTTAGAATTAAAGGTAATTGCTGATGTAGGATTGGTGGGATTCCCAAATGTTGGTAAATCCACTTTATTATCTCGTGTAACTAATGCACGTCCGAAGATTGCGAATTACCATTTCACCACATTAAATCCAAACCTTGGTGTGGTAGATTTAGAAGGCACTGGGGGATTTGTCATTGCAGACATTCCGGGATTGATTGAAGGTGCATCCGAAGGAGTAGGACTTGGACACTCCTTTTTAAAACATATTGAACGTACAAAAGTTATGATTCATATGGTAGATGCTGCATCTGTAGAAGGAAGAGATCCAATCGCAGATATTTATGCAATCAATAACGAATTAAAGGCTTATAATCCAGAATTGATGAACAAGCCTCAGGTAATCGCCGCAAATAAAATCGATGCTATTTATAACGAGGAAGAAAGTGCCTTGCCTGCATTAAAGGCTGAATTTGAGCCAAAAGGCATCAAAGTTTATCCAATTTCCGCAGTTAGTGGAGAAGGGGTAAAAGAGCTTTTATATCATGTAAATGAATTATTATCCGGATTGGATGATGCCCCTGTAGTATACGAACAGGAATATTTCCCGGAGGCATCCTTATTCCAAGACGAAGCATACACAGTGGAATATAACGAAGAAGACAATGTTTATGTGGTAGAAGGTCCTAAAATCGAGAAAATGCTTGGTTATACCAACATTGATTCTGAAAAGGGATTTTTATTCTTCCAGAAGTTTTTACGTCAGCAAGGTATCTTGGATGACCTGGAAAACGCGGGAATTTCAGAAGGTGATACTGTCCGTATGTATGGATTAGAATTTGATTATTATAAATAAAAACTATTTAGAAAGGAACTAGAAATGGAAATAACAAGTAAACAACGTGCTTATCTGAAAAGCCTTGCCAGCAACTTAACACCAATCTTTCAGGTGGGAAAGGCAAGTATTTCCCCTGAAATGGCAACAGGTATTGATGAAGCATTAGAAAAACGGGAGCTTATTAAAATCTCTGTATTAAAGAATTGTTTCGATGAGCCAAAGGAAATTGCACAAACCTTAGCAGAACGTACTCATTCACAAGTAGTACAGGTAATTGGCAAAAAAATTGTTTTATACCGTCCTGCAAAAAAGGATGCAAAAATTCAGTTACCACGCTAATAACTAAGAAAAGAGACGTTAAAATGGACAAGGTGATAGAAAATAACAATTCCATACAAAAGATTGGAATTATGGGCGGTACCTTTAATCCCATTCATAACGGACATTTGTTAATTGCGGACTATGCCAGGGAAGAATACAATCTATCGCAAGTTTTATTTCTTCCCACCGGACATTCTCCTCATAAATTAAAGCAACAGATTACTCCTGCATCCCAGCGTTGTGACATGATAACATTGGCAATTCAGGATAATCCATTTTTCGCACTGGAACTTATGGAGGTGGAAGAGGAGCGTATTAGTTACACCTACCTGACGCTTCCAAAGCTCAAGGAGAAGTATGGCAACGCTGAATTATACTTTATTCTTGGGGCTGATTCCTTATTTGACATAGAATACTGGAAAGAACCCGGGAAAATTTTAACCTCTTGCAACGTATTGGCGGCTTATCGCGAAGATAAGCGTGAATTGGATTTTATGAAACAAATTTCGTATTTGAACGAAAAGTATCATGCACATATTTATCCTCTTCACATGCCTTGTTTTGATGTATCATCCAGCAACATTCGCTCTCGTGTTAACCACAATTTGAGTATTCGCTATCTTGTTCCGAAAGAAGTAGCGGACTATATCTACACAAACAAATTGTATCAGGAATCTTAGGGAAAGAAGGATACTATGAAACGCAAAGAAATTGAAAAACAATTAAAAAAAGAGTTGGATAAGGAGCGTTTTACCCATACCATGGGTGTTATGTACACCGCAGCCGCTCTTGCTATGGCACATGGTGCAGATATGGATCAGGCTTTATATGCCGGATTATTACACGATTGTGCAAAATGCATCCCCAATGAAGAAAAACTTTCCTTATGTGAAAAATATCAGATTTCTATTTCCGACGCAGAACGGAAAAGTCCATCTCTTTTGCATGCCAAACTTGGTGCATATTTTGCCAAAAGCATATACGGAATAGAAGATGAGGTAATTCTTCATGCAATTAAAGTGCATACCACTGGTGAACCGGGAATGAACCTTTTGGATAAAATTATTTATATAGCAGATTATATCGAACCTAATAGAGATCAGGCACCGAATTTAACTGCCATTCGTAAATTAGCGTTCCAGGATTTGGATAAAACTATGGAAAAAATTTTAAGTGATACGCTTCAGTACTTAACGGAAAAAGGTGGAGAAATAGACCCTTTAACCAATGAAACATATCAATATTTCCATAACAGTATTTCTCACAATTAACTTTGAATCTATTACAGAAAAGGAGACTATAAACAATGAGTAATTCACGCGAAATGGTAAAAATAGCTTGCCACGCATTAAGCGAAAAAAAAGCTGAAGATATTAAAATTATTGATATTGGTGAAATTTCCCCTATCGCAGATTATTTTGTCATTGCAAGTGGTTCAAATGCCAATCAGCTTCAGGCTATGGTAGATACCGTAGACGAAGAATTGACAAAAGCAGGATATACTGCAAAACAAGTAGAAGGAAATCGTAATTCCAGTTGGATTTTAATGGATTACAACGATATTGTTGTTCATGTATTTTCCAAAGAAGATCGTCTTTTCTATGACTTAGAACGTATCTGGACAGACGGAAAAAAAGTAGATTTAGAAGATTTATAAAATTATAAAAATTTACTATGCTATAATAAGAAACCGCTTTATCTATTATTTTAAAAGATAGAGCGGTTTCTTTGTTGCTTTTATATAATCAAACTTATACCTTTATGTAAAACATTATGTAAAACAATTACTTATTTAAAGACACGAAATACACCGAATACTTTTCCTAAAATACTACATTCCTGAACAATAATTGGATCCATATTATCATTTTCCGGTTGTAAACGATAGTAACCATCTTCCTTGTAAAATGTCTTTACAGTAGCAGAATCATCCACCAATGCAACGACCATGTCACCGTTCTGTGCTGTGTTCTGACACTGGACTAATATACTGTCACCATCGAATATTCCTGCATTTATCATGCTTTCGCCCTTTACCTTCAACATAAAAGTCTCTACATTTGGCATCATATCTGCCGGAATTGGAAAATAAGATTCGATATTCTCTACCGCAAGCAATGGCTCACCTGCAGCAACCCTTCCAATAAGGGGAACATTAACCACTTCACGACGTACCAAATTAAAATTATCATCAATAATTTCAATTGCTCTAGGCTTGGTAGGGTCACGACGTATATAACCATTCTTCTCAAGGGTCTCTAAGTGTGAGTGGACAGAAGAGGTGGACTTTAAATGAACAGCCTCACAAATATCTCTTACCGCTGGTGGATAGCCCTTATTCAAAATCTCGCTCTTAATGTATTCTAAAATTTCTCGCTGTTTATCACTAATCTTGCCGTATGACATATACTCATACCTCCTAATATTATTCCAAATCTACGCATATAATCACGAAAATTTATTTCTTTTATCATAACATACCTTATATTAAAATGCAAACACATATTCCGAAAATTTGTTCGCTTTTTATGTTGACAAACATCTGTTCGTGTGCTATGATTTAAGCATAAACAAATGTTCGCAACAGGTGTTCGACAGAATATAATATAAATACAAGACTTAATACCCATAATTTGGAATGAAGGAGGAACTATTATGAATTACAAAGAAC
>ERZ1034984.1019-NODE-1019-length-28721-cov-12.029303_pt1 | contig 28721 bp, 17 predicted proteins | sample MGYA00520589_ERZ1034984 | MGnify/ENA primary metagenome ERZ1034984 (study PRJEB33766, sample SAMN09781790) | gut metagenome | biome: gut microbiome | host: Homo sapiens | place: Madagascar | study: EMG produced TPA metagenomics assembly of the PRJNA485056 data... | reverse complement strand
CAGCAATGGTATTAACAGCAAGTCAGGCTTTTGGCCAGTGTGGTAAGTGTGGATATGAGGTGAAGGCTGAGAACAGCTACACCAACTACAATGTACGTTATGCTAGCAACCCTATGGATGCCAAGCATTATACGACCGATCGTCTTCGTGGCGAGTTCGCTATCGAGAAGGTATTTGCTCCAGGCGAAATCAACTGGACCTACACCATGTTCGATCGTTTCTTGATTGGTGGCGCTGAGCCAACAACCGCTCCATTGAAGTTGACCTCTATCGCTCCTCTCTATACCGACAAGCCAAACGACCAGAAGAACTTGCTCGACAACCGTGAGTTGGGTATCATCAACATCGGTGGCGAGGGTACTGTGACTGTGGATGGCAAGAAGTATGTGCTCGGTTTCCAGGAGGCTCTCTACGTAGGTCGTGGTGCCAAGAACATCGAGGTAAGCAGCAAGGACGCTGCCAAGCCAGCTAAGTTCTATATGAACAGTGCTTGCGCTCATCAGACATTCCCTACCAAGAAGGTGACCTTGAAGGAGGCTAACAACATTAAGGCTGGTAGCTTGAAGGAGAGCAATGACCGTGTCATCCACCAGTTGATTATCGATGGCGTGGCAGGTGTTCGCACTTGTCAGTTGCAGATGGGTGTCACTGAGTTGAAGGAGGGTAGCGTATGGAACACCATGCCAGCTCACACTCACCTTCGTCGTATGGAGACTTACCTCTATTATAATGTACCAGAGGGACAGAAGATTCTTCACGTGATGGGCGAGCCACAGGAGACACGTCCTATCTGGCTCAACAACGAGCAGGCTGTGATCTCTCCAGAGTGGTCTATCCACTGCGCAGCAGGTACCAGCAACTATACCTTCATCTGGGGTATGGCAGGTGAGAACCTCATCTACAATGACATGCAGGTAGTGAAGATTCCTACATTGGAATAAAACATAGCATCACCTGGCTTGAGCGATCAAGCCAGGATTTGTGCGTTTTTAAAGATAAACAAATAAAAACAAAATACTAAAACAATGAATTCTATTACAACAAGTAAAATGTCCAACTTCCGTTGGGTGATTTGTGCGTTGCTTTTCATAGCGACCACAGTGAATTACATGGACCGTCAGGTTCTGTCGTTGACTTGGAAAGACTTCATCGCTCCAGAGTTCCACTGGACAGATGACCATTATGGTACGATCACGGGTCTTTTCTCCATCTTCTACGCCATCGCCAATCTCTTCGCTGGTAAGTTTGTCGATTGGATGGGCACCAAGAAGGGTTACCTCATTGCCATCTTCGTATGGAGTACCGGTGCAGTGATGCATGCAGGTTGCGGTTGGGTAGCCATGCAGATTGAGGGTTACGACTCTATCGAGGCACTCCGATTGGTACAGGCAGGTAGTGATGCCGCCGTTGCCATCGCCACCATCAGTGTATGGTTGTTCCTCTCTTGCCGCTTGATTCTCGCTGTGGGTGAGGCAGGTAACTTCCCTGCAGCCATCAAGGTGACAGCAGAGTACTTCCCTAAGAAAGACCGTGCTTTCTCTACCGCCATCTTCAACAGTGGTGCATCTGTAGGTGCCTTGGCAGCTCCAGCTACCATTCCATTGCTGGCTCGTGCCATGGGATGGGAGATGGCTTTCATCATCATCGGTGTGCTCGGTTATGTATGGATGGGTCTCTGGATGTGGCTCTATGAGAAGCCATCCAAGAGCAAGTTTGTCAACAATGCAGAGCTTACTTATATCAACCAGGACGAGGAGGTAGAAGAGGCTGCTCAACCAGCTGAGTCTGAGGAAGAGGCTAATGAGAAGACCATTGGCTTCTTGAAGTGCTTCACTTATCGCCAGACTTGGTCATTCATCACCGGTAAGTTTATGACCGATGGTGTATGGTGGTTCTTCTTGTTCTGGGCTCCAGCTTACTTCTCTGATCAGTATGGTTACTCATCAGACTCCGGTATGGGTATCGCCCTCATCTTCACGCTCTATGCTATCGTGACTGTATTGAGTATCGGTGGAGGTTATTTGCCAACTTACTTCGTTGACAAGAAGGGTATGAATCCATATATCGGTCGTATGCGTGCGATGTTGATTTTCGCTTGCTTCCCATTGCTCGGTTTGATCGCTCAACCTATGGGTGAGATCAGTCCTTGGTGGCCAGCAATCATCATCGGTCTCTTGGGTGCAGGTCACCAGGCATGGTCAGCCAACTTGTATTCTACCATCGGTGATATGTTCCCTAAGTCAACCGTAGCTACCATCACTGGTATTGGTGCGATGGCAGGTGGTGTAGGTTCCTTCCTCATCAACAAGGGTTCCGGTATGCTCTTCACCTATGCTGAAGGTCAAGGTTCAGCCTTCTCTTTCATGGGCTTCGAGGGTAAGCCAGCCGGCTATATGATCATCTTCTGCATCTGTGCCGTAGCTTACTTGATCGGTTGGTGCATCATGAAGGCTTTGGTTCCTAAGTACAAGCCAATCGTAGTTGAGTAAAGTATTCGAGTGGATATAATCCCATTGTGGGTATAAATATAGAAAAAGGGTATGCCAAGTTGTTTGGCATACCCTTTTTAGTTATTGACGCTATTAGATATATTCTCCCTTCGCTTACACTTTTTCTTATAGGAACCCTTGGTTCTTCAGTGCATCAAGGAAGCCTTTGCTCATCGCCTCGCAATCCTTCTTGGTGTATCGGATGTCGGTGAAGACTTGGGCTAGGGTCTCCACATGGTTGATGCGGACGAACTCCTTGTTCACTTCGAGGTTCTCTTTCTCGGCATAGAAGTCGTCAATCTTCTCTGGTGTATAGTCCTCGTATGCTTCTTGGTGGATGATGCTGCGGAGAGGCAATCGCTCGCTCAGGGCTGGTTGCTCGTCTGGCCATCCCAAGGTGATGGTGGCAACAGGCATCACAAGCTTTGGCAGCTTCAAGGTGTCGATAATCATCTTTGGCATATAGACGGTGGTGCCCAAGAAACAAGTGCCAAGACCTTCCTCCTCTGCGAGGTTGCAGAATGTCTGGGTAAAGAGGAGGGCGTCGGTGGCAGCATTCATGAATGAGAGAATGTTGTCGTAGCCAGGATGTGCCTTGCGGTTCTCTGCCCAAAGGGTGGTGCGGCGATAGTCGGCGCAGATGGTGAGCACGACTGGTGCCCCGGTTACCATCGGTTGATTGAAGTGGGCAGGAGCCAAAGCCTTCTTGCCTTCCTCACTTCGGGTGATGACGACACTGTAGAGTTGGAGATTGCCCATGGTAGGGGTGCGCTCGGCTTCCTCCAAAAGGCGGTTGAGCAACTCGTCGCTTACCTCACGACTGGAATATTTGCGGATGGATGTTCTGTTCTGAATTGATTTCATATTGAGACTTTTTTATTAAATGATTCTTTCTTAATAGAGGCTTTTGATTCGGCTCTTTGCGATGGAGGCTAGGAGAATCTCCTATACCTTTTATATATAGGCAAAATATCATCGTTGTCTTATTTATCAGCCGATTATCGCCTTTTCTCTTGCAAAGTTAAACAATCTTTTCCAAAAAAGTGGTACTTCCAGCCCTCTTTTTGTGAAATATCTACTAAAACGTTTCCTCATTTAGAAATAAAAGTTTAATTTTGCAGCAAATAACGAAACTTTTGATATGAATGATACTGAAAATATGACCTTTGAGAAGGCTTCTGAGGCTCTCGTCCAGGAGATGAAGGCGGGATTGGACCAGCTTCGTGCTCGCTTCGCGGGACAGACGGTCAACTGGTCGGGCTTGCAGGAGCGACTGACGAAAGTCATCTCTAATGGTGATGAAATTTTGTCTTGCCATCCTGAGGTTGTGGAAGTGCGACCTCGTGAGTTGGAATGTGATGTCGTGAGATTCCAAAACAACAAGGAGAAATGGGTGGCATTGGTCGGTTTGCTCAATGGGCATCCTTACGAAATCTTCACGGGATTGCAAGACGACGAGGAGGGCATCATGCTTCCGAAGTCGGTGACCAAGGGTAAAATCGTGAAGACCGTGCTCGGCGAGGGCAACAAGAGATATGATTTCCAGTTTGTCAACAAGCGTGGATATAAGATAACCGTCGAGGGATTGAGCGAGAAGTTCAACCCTGAGTATTGGAACTATGCCAAGTTGATTTCCGGTGTGCTCCGTTATCGCATGCCTATCAAGCACGTCATCAAGTTGGTCAGCCAGTTGCAGCTTACTTCCGAGAGCATCAACACTTGGAAGGTGGGCGTGGAGCGTGCGCTGAAGAACTATCTCAAGGACGATGAGAAGGTAAAATATGACGAAAGCTTGGCTAAGTTGGACAACGACGTGAAGGGTGAGGCTAGCAAGGAAATAGGAGAAGGCGTATGAAACTGAAAGAAAGTTACATCGTATTGCAAGACCTCCGCTTCCGTGCCTATCATGGCGTATTGCCACAGGAGCGTCTCACTGGCAATGACTATGTGGTCAACTTGCGTATCGGGTACGACATCGGCGATGCGATGCTGAGCGATGATGTCAATGATGCGCTCAATTATGCCGAGGTGTATCAACTCGTATCGCAAGAGATGGCAGTGCCCAGTGGCTTGATAGAGCGTGTGGCAGGCAGAATCGGCGACCGCCTCTTCAGACGTTTCCCAAAGATAGAGAAGGTGGAGCTGAAAATCATCAAGCAAAACCCTCCGATGGGAGCGGATGGCGATGGAGCTGGCATTGAGGTTTGTCTCGTCAGAGCATAGAAGGCGTCTCGCCAAATCATAGATGCGAGCCTATCGCATCTTACTCATTCACTTAATAAATAATAAAACTTTATGGCAGTTGTAGGTTTTCTGCCTAGAAATGCTTAATTTTGCACTATCATAGATAAAGTATGTTGAAGAAGATCACTCTATTACTGGTTGCGTTCTTATTCTTGGCGGCAGGTATGTATGCTGCCAATCAGCGTTTTACACTTGTCATCGACGCCGGTCATGGTGGGCATGACGCTGGAGCCTTGGGCGCCAAGTCGAAGGAGAAGAACATCAATCTGAACGTAGCTTTGGCTTTCGGAAGATATGTGGAGCGCAATATGCCAGACGTGAGGGTGATCTATACTCGTACCACGGATGTCTTCATCCCATTGCATGATCGTGCCAATATCGCCAACAAGGCGAATGCCGACTTGTTCATCTCCGTGCATACCAATGCCTTGCCTGCCGGTAAGATAGCACGTGGCTTCGAGACCTATTCGCTGGGTATGCACCGTGCCAAGGACAACCTCGATGTGGCTATGCGAGAGAACTCTGTTATCTCGATGGAGAAAGGGTATCAGCAGACTTACCAAGGGTTCGACCCCAAGTCTTCGGAGAGCTATATCATCTTCGAGTTCATACAGGGCAAGAACATGGAGAGAAGTGTGGAAATCGCTCGCTCCATCCAAAACAGTGTGTGCCAGAATGCCAATCGCCCTGACAAGGGTGTGCATCAGGCTGGATTCTTGGTCTTGCGAGAAACCTCCATGCCAAGTTGCCTAATAGAGTTGGGGTTCATCACCACTCCTGACGAGGAAAACTTACTGAATGACGAGAGCAGAATCGATGATATTGCCAAGGCGATTTATGAGGGCTTCGCCAAGTACAAGAACAAGTACGACAAGCGAGTGACCATACCTTATCGCTCTCAGGCGAGTGAGGGGAATGACATTCCTTCCATCGTGCCGGATAGTTATAAAAGACCGGTAGCACCTGTCAATAAGCAAACTCCTGCTTCCGTGAAGTCGGATGCACCAATCTTCAAGGTACAAATCTTGGTGAGCAGCCGAGTGCTTCGCAAGGGGGACGCCCACTTCAGGGGCGAGGAAAACTACGACTCATACCAGGAGAGCGGTATGGTGAAATACACCATCGGTGCCTCTGACAACTATAATGAGATCTATCAGTTGCGCAAGTCGCTGCTCGATAAGTTCCCTGAGGCTTTCATCATCGCCTTCAAGAATGGCAAGAAGTATGATGTGAACCAAGCCATCCGTGAGTTCAAGCAAAACAAGAATTGATAGAGCCCTGGTGCTCTTGCAAAATAAGAATCAATAGAATAAACGATACTAGAGAATGAAAATAACAAAGGAGATAAGGATAGCCTTGGTAGCTATCGTGGGTATTTTGGTGATGTACTTCGGAATCAACTTTCTGAAGGGCATCAATCTGTTTTCTTCCAACAACTACTATTACATGACGTTTGATGACATCCAGGGCTTGGGTGCCTCTACGCCTATCTATGCTGATGGGTACAAGGTGGGAACAGTGGATGCTGTCGATTTCGACTATTCCAAGACCGGACCTATCAAGGTGAAGGCAGACATCGACCAGAACCTTCGCATCCCACAGGGAAGTCAGGCTGAGATTGTAAAGGACTTGATGGGCAACTTGCAGGTGAACCTCTTGCTGGCTAACAATCCTCGTGAGCGCATCGAGCCGGGTGGTATCATCCCAGGTGCAGTCAACGATGGTGCCTTGGGCAAAGTTTCTGCCATGGTACCTATCATCGAGAAGATGTTGCCTAAGTTGGATTCCATCCTTGCCAGCGTCAATGCCTTGTTGGCTGACCCTGCCTTGACAGCTTCGCTTCACAATGTGCAGACCATCACCAGCAACCTCACGGTTTCTACACGAGAGTTGAACACCTTGATGAGCGGTCTCAACAAGCAAGTGCCAGGTATGATCAATCGTGCCAATGGTGTGCTTGACAATACCCATCGCTTGACCAACAATCTGGCTTCGCTCGATGTGCAAGGTACTTTGGATAAGGTCAACAAGACTTTGGACAATGCACAGGCATTCACCGAGAAGTTGAATAGCAACAAGGGTACCCTGGGCTTGTTGATGAACGATACACAGTTGTATGACAACATGAACGCTACTATGCGCAATGCCGACTCGCTGGTCATTGACCTTAAGCAGCATCCTAAGCGCTATGTCCATTTCTCTGTATTTGGCAAGAAGGACAAGTAAAAGGTGGTGCTTTTCTTCAAGAAGAATCAGCTAAAGGCGATACGCGCTTAAATAAAAATCGTCTAAATAAGATAGAGGAATGTTTCACGCCCTCGAAGCAACTTTCAAACTATTTGTTGATGAGTTGTTTCGAGGGTGTTACATAATTGTTTCACTGAAAATGCGAAAACGGAAGTATAGAAACGCTATCTTGTTTGTTTTCAGATAGTTAGTGGTATCTATGCTCTTCTTTGTGGAAAAGTGTGGATAACTTAATTAAAAGGTTGATACTTAGTGGCTTATGAGGCTTTATTAAAATATTATAAATGTCCCTATTTGGTATTCTCCCATTTATTTTGTAATTTTGCACACAAATCGGTGTTTTGCGCCGTTTACGCTTAAGAACAAATTAGAAATCATCTAAGATATATACAGTATGTTAGCAAGTCCTAAAGCTCTTTGGGACAATTGTCTTGCGCTCATCCGTGAGAATGTCTCTGAGCAACACTATAATACGTGGTTCAAGCCCATCGTCTTCGAGTCGTACAAGCCGGCTACGAAGACTTTGTTGGTGAGGGTTCCGAGTACCTTCTTCTATGAGTACTTGGAGGCAAACTTCGTGGACTTGTTGAGTAAGGTATTGCATCAAAACTTCGGTGATGGTATTCGTCTGACCTATCGTGTGGTAGTGGTGAAGGATGCCCCTGGTGGCACTACGCCGTTGCCTTTGGACAAGGAGGATGCCAGTGACATCAGTCCGAAGCTTCGTGACCCGGAACAGAATGCCGGAGCACAGGAGGCGCAGACGGAAGACATCGAGACACAACTCGACCCTAAGTTGACGTTCAACAACTATATGGAGGGCGAGAGCAATAAGTTGCCTCGTTCCGTAGGACTCTCTATCGCCGAGCATCCTAACACCACGCAGTTCAATCCGATGTTCATCTATGGTCCATCGGGTAGTGGAAAGACGCACTTGGTGAATGCCATCGGCGTGAAGGCGAAGCAGATGTATCCCCAGAAGCGAGTACTCTATGTGAGTGCCCGACTCTTCCAAACGCAATACACCGATGCCATCTTGCATAACTCTAGCAATGATTTCATCAACTTCTATCAGTCGATAGACATCTTGATAGTGGATGACATCCAGGACTGGGCAGGCAAGGCGAAGACCTTGAATACCTTCTTCCATATCTTCAATCATCTCTTCCGCAATGGAAAGCGTATCATCTTGGCGAGCGACCGCCCTCCAGTTGACTTGCAGGATGTGCCCGACCGCTTGCTCACCCGTTTCTCTTGTGGTTTGGTGGCTGAGCTGGAGAAGCCAAATATCCAACTCTGTGTGGATATCTTGAGCAACAAGATACGTCGTGACGGACTGAAGATTTCGAAGGATGTCATCACCTTCATCGCCCAGACTTGCAATGGAAGTGTGCGCGACTTGCAGGGAGCCATCAACGGATTGCTAGCTTATAGCATCGTATATAATAGTAATATTGACATCCGATTGGCAGAACGTGTCATCAAAAGAGCCGTCAAAGTGGATGACAAACCTTTGACTATCGATGACATCGTGGAGAAGGTTTGTACGCATTACAATGTGACCACTGCTGCCGTCAACAGTAAGAGTCGTAAGCGTGAGTATGTGGTGGCTAGACAGGTGACGATGTACCTGGCACAGAAATATACCAAGATGCCAGCTTCCAGAATCGGCAAACTCGTTGGTAATCGAGATCATAGCACAGTTATCCACAGTTGTTCAAAAGTGGAAGAGCGCTTAAAGATAGACCATGAGTTTAGCGATGAAATCATGAGTATTGAGAATTCATTTAAGTTGAAAGCATAAAAAAAGTCTTGCCAATGGGCAAGACTTTTTTATGCTTTGTTATTTATCATTTGTTTCCACTTCCCGTGTCCAGCGATGGCGATCAAGGCGGTAGCACCCCCTTAGCTAGCAGTCTGTTAACCAAGGTGCAAAGTTACAACAAATTTGCGACTTAGCAAAATCTGAGGTCCGAAATTGTTAAATAGTGGTACTTTTCTTTAAGAAATCTCTTAGTTTCCACCTTTTTTTATATTTTTGCAACCATCAAAAGAAGAGTAACAACCTAAAACAGTAAATGATGGCAGTAATCATGCAACATTCGAAGAATATCCTTTTGAGTTCGGCGGCATCTACTCTGATGTTGCTCGTTCTTCCGTTACATTCCTATGCGCAGCATCGGAAGTTGCGACTTTCCGACTTGGATACCTTAGGTCTCTCCAGGTCGATGAGCATCGTGGAACCGGAACTGTTGAAGAAAGGTGTGGTCAACAACGCCTTGGATGCCTTGAATGGCAAGACGGCAGGTGTCAACGTGACGACCAATGGTCTCGACCGCATCGCCATGCTCAACAGTGTGCGAGTGCGTGGTACCACCTCCATCATGGGTGGCAACGACCCACTGGTCATCATCGATGGCGTCACCTCCGATGTGGCTACTCTTGCCACCATCTATCCTGCCGACATCGAGAGTTTCACGGTGCTGAAGAATGCCTCCGAGACCGCCCTCTATGGTTCTCGTGGTGCATCGGGTGTCATCCAGGTGACCACCAAGAAGGGTACGGGCAAGGGATTCCAAATCTCCTACGAGGGCAACTATGGCATCGAGGCGATGTACAAGAGTATGGAGATGCTGAATGCCGCCGAATATGTGGCTGCTGCCCAAAAGTATGGGTTGGAGTATAACGACAAGGGGTACGATACCGATTTCCATAAGGCGATGACCCGAACTGGCAATATCCAGAATCATTATCTTGCCTTCAGTGGCGGCAATCCTCAGAACAACTATCGTGCTTCCTTCGGATATATCGATCACAATACCATCATCCGTACCAAGGGCTATCGCAACTTGGTGGCGAAGATAGATGTCTCGCAGAAGGCGTTCCATAATCGTCTGACGGGTGACTTCGGTGTCTTCGGCTCTTCTTATAAGAACAATGACATCTTCGACTCGCAGATGCTTTTCTATTCTGCCGATGCTATGAATCCAACTTATCCTTATGAGCAGGAGAATGGCAGTTGGGTGAAGAATGGGGCTGCCTCGCAGGTGAATCCTCCTGGGGCTTTGCTCTATGAGCGCAATGATACGAAGAGCATGAACTTCAATGCCCACTTGAAGGTGACGTATGACATCTTGAATCGACAGCGAGAGAATCAGGCTTCGGGGGCATTTTCCGAAAGTTTGAATGTGTCAGCCTTCGGTTCCTACTCCTATTCTTCAAACGAGAACAGTCAGTTCTGTCCTACCTGGGTGTGGGCGCAGGGCAATCTCTATCGAGGGGAGTTCAAGAGTGAGGACTGGCTTGGCAATATCTCGCTGAACTATCAGCGCAGTTGGGGCATCCATGGCTTGAAGGCGATGGTGGGTGCCGAGTATCAGAAGAACATCCGAAGTGGATTCTGGACTTCTGCCAAGGGTATCACCAACAATGACATGAACTATCATAATATAGGTGCTGCTGCCTCCCGACCATTCGGTGGAACGGACAGCAACTATGAGGACCCAGCCTTGGCTTCCGTGATGGGCAACATCGACTATACGTTGATGAACAAGTATTCGCTCTCGCTCTCCATGCGTGGCGATGGTTCGTCGATGGTGGGCGATGACCATACTTGGGGTTTCTTCCCATCCATCTCTGCCTCTTGGGACATGAAGAAGGAGACGTGGCTCATGGCTTGCCGAAATGTCTCCATGCTGAAACTTCGCACGGGGTATGGCCGTTCGGGCAATCTCGGCGGTATCTCTTCTTATACCACGATGAACCTCGTCAGACAGAATGGCATCGTGTCGGTGAATAGTTCGCCTACCGTGACGATGGGCATGATACGCAATAATAATCCCGACTTGAAGTGGGAGACTCGTTCCACTTGGAACATCGGTGGCGACCTCGGCTTGTGGAACAATCGACTGGTGCTCACTGCTGAGTATTACTATTCGAAGACCACGGATATGCTCTATGCCTACGATGTGCCAGTGCCGCCGTTTGCTTACGATAAGTTGCTTGCCAACATCGGTTCGATGTCCAACCAAGGTCTTGAGATCGGATTCTCCGTCACGCCGATAGCGAAGAAGGACATGGAACTCAACATCAATATGAACTTGGCTTGGCAGAAGAACAAGTTGCTCTCGCTGAGTGGCGAGTATGATGGCATGCAGATGTCGGCGGCGAAGGTGACGGCGATGGGCAGTTTGTCGGGTGCAGGTCAGCATGGTGGTTACAACAATATCGTCTATCAGATTGTGGGGCAGCCTTTGGGTGTGTTCTATCTGCCTCATTGCAAGGGCATCGTGCCGGATGGCAATGGGCATTATCGCTATGACATCGAGGACTTGGACCAAGATGGAACGGTCGATTTGAGCGATGGTGGTGACAGATATATCGCTGGTCAGGCTACGCCAAAGGTGACGCTGGGCTCCAATATCAGTTTCCGTTATCGGGATTGGTATCTCTCGCTCCAGATGAATGGTGCTTTCGGTCATAAGATATTCAATGGCACTGGACTGGCTTATACCAATATGTCGAGTTTCCCAGACTACAATGTCTTGAAGGGGGCACCTGAGAAGAATATCGTCGATCAGAATGTGTCAGACTATTGGTTGGAGAAGGGCGACTACCTCAACTTTGAGTATCTCACCATCGGTTATGATATTCCTATCAAGAAAGGTGTCGTCCAGTCGCTTCGTGTGTCGGCGAGTGTCAACAATCTCGCCACCATTACTAGCTATAGTGGGTTGACACCTATGATCAACAGTTATGTGGTCAATAGCACGATGGGTATCGATGACAAGCGAACCTATCCACTATATCGCACGTATTCGATAGGACTGAGTGTGCAGTTTTAAGGGAAGAATTCAAATGTTTTTATATGAGACTTGATATGATGAAACGAGATAATAATAGAAGTGGTTCAATGAAGAGTAGTATGGTGAAGGCGAGAGCGTTGGCGGCTTGTTCATGGGCTGTAGGCTTGTTGATGTCATTGTCCTTTTCATCTTGTTTGGACGAGCATCCGAAGGATCAGTTGGATGCTGACAAGATATACGGTACGCCCTCTGATATCTATGTCAATGCCGTGGCATCACTCTATAATTATATAGGTGGAGCCAATGAGGGCGAGGGCATCCAAGGCACTTGCCGTGGCATCTATGACTATAATACCTTGACTACCGATGAGGCTATCATCCCAATACGTGGTGGTGACTGGTATGATGGTGGATTGTGGAATGCCATGTACCAACATAGATGGACGGCGGATGACGAACCGCTCTATGATACTTGGAAGTACCTCTACAAGGTCATCGTGCTCTGCAACAACTCTATCGACATCATCCACTCGAAGTCTTCTTCCGAGATGCAGTCGCCTATCTTGACCGATGAGCAGCGAAATGCTTATCTAGCAGAGGTGAGGGCTGTGAGAGCCTTGATGTATGATGAGGCAATGGATATGTTTGGCAGGGTTCCATTGGTCTTGTCGGAAATCGAAACACGTTATGCTATAACGGATGCAGGCAAGCAGAACGGCTCTCAAAACACTATCGGCAATCTCCCGACTCAGTCGAGTCGAAGTGAGGTCTTCCGCTTTGTCTTCGATGAGTTGCAGCAAGTGTTGCCTTATCTCCCTGACGAGCACAGCAACAAGGAGGGTAATTACTATGGCCGCATCACGCAGCCGGTCGTCAATTTCCTCTTGGCGAAGTTGGCACTCAATGCTGAGATTTATATGTATGATGACTGGACGAATGGCTATGCCCATCGACCTAGCGGAAAGGACATCATGTTTGATGTGCCTGCTGGGGATGGAAATACGCTTGTGAATGGAGATACAGGAAAGAACTCTCTCTCCAATGGCTTCTTGAAGAAGAATGCTTGGGAGACTTGCATCTACTATTGCAACCAACTCGCCAAGGAGGGCTATGCCCTAGAGGATGATTATGCCTTCAACTTCTCCACCCATAATGAGACTTCGAAGGAGAACATCTTTACTATTCCGATGGATAAGAACATCTATGCCAACCAGTTCCATTATCTCTTCCGATCCTATCACTACACCCATGGTGGAGCCTTGGGATGGGGTAGTGAGAATGGTACTTGCGCCACGATTTCTACGATGAAGGCTAATCATTATGGCGAGGCAGACGAGGATGCACGATGCAAGGTGAACTTCGTGGCTGGTGTGGTGAAGGTAGATGGCAAGGAACTGAAGATGGACAATGGCAAGCCATTGGAATATCAGCCTTTCGAGGTGATGCAGAATCTCACCAACAGTCCTTACATCAAGACGGCGGGAGCGAGAATGGGAAAGTATGAGGTGGATCGTACTTCCTATATGGATGGCAAGCTACAGAGCAATGACATCGTCCTCTTCCGTTATGCCGATGCTCTCTTGATGAAAGCGGAGGCGAAGGTGCGCAATGGTGAGGATGGCAGTGCGGAACTCAATGCCGTCCGTGCTCGTGTGGGGATGCCTTCTCGCCCAGCTACGCTCGACAACATCCTCGAAGAGCGATTGCTGGAGCTTGTTTGGGAGGGCTGTCGTCGCCAAGACCTCATCCGCTTCGGCAAGTTTACGGAAGCCTACGACCTCCGTGCCCCTCTCGATGGTGAGTCTTCCGGCTACACCACCGTCTTCCCGATACCTCAGAAGTGCAGGGACTTGAACAAGAATCTCCAGCAGAATCCGGGTTACTAATCTTTGGTCGTAATAGACGACAAGCCTTTGTCACTATAGACGACCGACGCTAGTCGTAATAGACGACTAAGGCGTCCCCTCTTTTTTCCTTTGGACTTCCCCACTTCTTTTTTGGGATTTCCTTCCTTCTTTGGAATGGTCTTTACTCTTCCAGCGACTTGATTTGCTTCTTCGGTGTCACGCCGAGCGACTTCAGGCTTTCCACTCTTCTCATCACGTTGCCCGAACCCTCGTAGAGTTGCTTCTTCGCCTTGTCGTAGGTGGTGGAGAGGCGAGAGAGGACATCGCCGATGTTGGTGAAGGTTTCCTCGAAGCCAGCTACCTTGTCATAGAGGTCGGCGGCGGTCTTCACGATCTTTTCCACATTCTTGTTTTGGCGGTCGTATTGCCAGAGGTTGTAGGCGAGTTGGAGAGCCATCAGCAAGTTGCTAGGCGAGATGATGATGATCTTCTTCTGATAAGCATAGCGACTCAACTCCGGCTGTTGCTTCATGGCGGCGATGTAACTGGTCTCGTTAGGGATGAACATCAGCACAAAACCGATGGCGTCATCCACCAATTGGCTATAGTCTTTCTCTGCCAGTTCGTCGATGTGCTTGCGAACGCTCAGGGCGTGTGCTTTCATCAGTCTGTCTCGGTCGGCATCATTGTCTGCTGCCAAGGCATCGGTGTAAGCCGTGAGGGAGACCTTGGAGTCGATGACAACGCTTCTGCCCTCAGGGAATCGGACGATGACATCCGGACGGAAGTTCTTGCCATTCTCATCCTTGGTGTTCTCTTGGATGAAGAATTCCTCATCCTTGCGCAAGCCACTGTTTTCGAGGATGGTCTCCAATACCATCTCGCCCCAGTCGCCCTGCATCTTGCTGTCGCCCTTGAGGGCCTTGGTTAGGTTGGCGGCATCAGAACCGATTTTTGAGGTCTGTTCCTTGAGCGAGGAGACGGCTTGCTGCTGTTCCTGTTGGAAGAGTTTCATCGTCGCCTCGAAGGTACTTTGCAGTTCCTTCTTGTTCACTTCGTTCTGGGTCTTGCTGTCTTCCACCGATTTCTTGAAGTCGGCAAATTGCTCCTTGATAGGTTTCAGGAGCTCGTCCATCTGCAGGCGGTTGTTCTCTTGGAGGGCAGACTGCTTGGCGGCGAGTTGCTCTGCGGCTGCCTTCTGCTGCTCGGCAGTCATTCGCTGCATCTCTTGTCGCAAAGCCTCCATCTTCTCCGCCCATTGACGGTCGTTCTCCTGTCTCATCTGAGCGGCGTATTGACGCTCACTTGCCATCTGTTCCTTGAGGTTTTGCATCTCATCAGCATGATGCTCCTTGATGGTTTGCATCTCGCCAGCATAGTGCTCCTTGGCAGTTTGCATCTCTACTGCATGATGGCTTCGCTCGTTCATGAGGATGATTTCTTGGTTGTCTTTGAGAGCTTGCTTCTCGCTCTCAGCTTGCAGCCGAACTTGCTCCATCTGTTTCAGCAACTGCTCATTCTCCGACACTTTCACTTGATAGTTGGCGAGCAACTGTGCTTTCTCTTCGCCAGCAGACTTTGCTGTCAATAACTTTCCGATGATGCAGCCGATGACGGCTCCGACGATAATTCCGATGATGATTTCCATAAGATAGCTTTATTAGTTGTTGGTTGTAGAAGTGGTCACTTCCTCCACGTATTTCACGAGCGAGTCCTTGCCGTTGAGAAGATAGAACTGGACACGAACCACGTGGTCGATGTCGGCGCAGCCCTTCACCTTGACGTGGCGAGTTTTGCCATAAATCAAGGTGTCACGGCGAGAAGGGTAGGAGACTAGCTCGATGTGCTCCTTGGTGGAGCCACTGCCGATATAGTACATTCCCACGCTATCCACGATGGCTTTCTGTGCGGCGACCTTCGCAGCCTTCTTGGCGTGGAGGGCGGCGGTGTCCTCAGGATAAAACTCGCTAGCCGCTACCGTGTCGCCATCATTTTGGTCGGGAGCGAACTTGCAACTGGTTGTTGTCGTGATGAAAGTCGTGGCAGTGATGGCTGCCACCATATATAAAAGTTTCTTCATTGTAGTATTTTTTGTGATGCAAAAGTACAACAAATTCTTGATAAGTGGGATATTTAAGGCTGCCTTTTACGCTTTTTTTCCTTTTTTCCTTTGTACTTTCGCAAAATCGTGTTACCTTTGCAAAAGGTAAGTTGCACTCGGCAATTAGAAAACAAGTGAAATCCAATAAAACCTAATAAAACTTATGAAGAAAATACTCGTATCTATTTCCATGCTGGCATTGGCTCTTGGAGCCAGTGCCAACGTTCCTGTGATCAAGAGCGACGCCAAGGTGGAGGCTCAGGTGGAGCAGACGCTCCAGAAGTTGACCTTGGAGGAGAAAGTGGGACAGATGATGGAGCTGGTGAGCGACCTCTTCGGTGCCAACGACAAGAACGGCGTGTTCTACATCGACGAGAAGAAGACCGATTCCATCCTCTCTCGTTACAAGGTGGGTTCTATCCTCAATCCGCCCAACACCTGTGCGCCGACGGCAAAGCAGTGGGAGAAGTACTTGCAGCAGATACAGAAGATCTCGATGAAGCGCATTGGCATCCCTTGCGTCTTCGGTCTCGACCAGAACCATGGCTCTACCTATACACAGGGCGGAACGCTCTTCCCTCAGAACATCAATGTGGCTGCCACTTTCAATCGTGAGGTGGCTCGCCGCTCGGCTGAGGCTACCGCTTACGAGACTCGTGCCGTGAGTGTGCCTTGGACTTACAGTCCTACGGTCGATTTGGGTCGTGATGCCCGTTGGCCTCGTATCTGGGAGAACTTTGGTGAGGATTGCTACCTCAGCTCAGAGATGGGCAAGGCGATGGTGCTCGGTTTCCAAGGTGAGGACCCTAACCATATCGACCCCTATCATATCGCTACCTCCATGAAGCACTTCATGGGCTATGGTGTGCCATGGACAGGCAAGGATCGCACCCCTGCTTATATCTCTCCAGCCGATTTGCGAGAGAAGCACTTCGCTCCTTTCTTGGCTGGTCTTCAGGCTGGTGCCTTGACCGTGATGGTCAACTCTGCTTCTGTCAATGGTATGCCGATGCACGCCAACAAGGATATCCTTACAGGATGGTTGAAGGAGGAGACAGGTTGGGACGGAGTCTTGATTACCGACTGGGCAGACATTAACAATCTCTATACTCGTGAGATGGTGGCAAAGGACAAGAAGGATGCCCTTCGCATCGCCATCAATGCCGGCATCGACATGATCATGGAACCTTACTCTTGTGATGCCTGTGGCTATCTTATCCAACTGGTGAAGGAAGGCAAGATTCCTATGAGCCGTATCGACGATGCTTGTCGCCGAGTGCTCCGCATGAAGTATCGCTTGGGTCTCTTCGAGCATCCTACACAGAAGTTGAAAGACTATCCTAAGTTTGGTGGCGAGGAGTTTGCCAAGTTATCTCTTGATGGAGCCACTGAGAGTATGGTGCTCTTGAAGAATGAGGACCGTATCTTGCCATTGCAGCAGGGTAAGAAGATACTCTTGACCGGTCCTAACGCCAATCAGATGCGCTGCTTGGATGGTGGATGGAGCTATACTTGGCAGGGTCATCGTGCCGATGAGTTCGCTGGCAAGTACAATACCATCTACGAGGCTTTCTGCCAAGAGTATGGCAAGGAGAACATCATTCTCAATCAGGGTGTTACCTACAATGAGAAGGGCAAGTACTGGGAGGAGAATGAACCGAATATCGAGGCGGCGGTGGCTGCGGCAAAGGATGCGGACGTCATCGTGGCTTGCATCGGTGAGAACTCATACACCGAGACTCCAGGCAACTTGACCGACCTTTGGCTCTCTGAGAACCAACGCAATCTCGTCAAGGCACTCGCCAAGACGGGCAAGCCTATCATCTTGGTCTTGAATGAGGGTCGTCCTCGTCTCATCGCCGACATCGAACCATTGGCAAAGGCTGTGATTGACATCTTCTTGCCAGGCAACTATGGTGGCGATGCCTTGGCACAGTTGATGGCAGGCAAGCAGAACTTCAGCGGCAAGATGCCATATACTTATCCTAAGGAAATCAACTCGCTCGCCAACTACGACTTCAAGAAGAGCGAGGAGATGGGTACGATGGAAGGTGCCTACGACTACAATGCCAAGATTACCCAGCAGTGGGGCTTCGGCCAGGGCTTGAGTTACACCACCTATCAGTATAGCAACCTCCGTGTGGCTCAGAAAGACTTCCGCCATGGCGATGTCATCCGCGTGTCTGTGGATGTCAAGAACATCGGCAAGGTGGCAGGCAAGGAGAGCGTGCTCCTCTTCAGCAGCGACTTGATCGCCAGCATGACCCCTGATGGTCGCCGCCTCCGTGCCTTCGACAAGGTGGAGTTGCAGCCAGGCGAGACCAAGACCGTCACCTTCGACTTGAAGGCAGACGACCTCGCCTTCGTGGGCTATGATGGCAAGTGGGTGCTGGAGGAAGGCGACTTCAAGTTGATGATAGCCGACCAAAGTGCCGACCTCCATTGCGCCGAGACCTATCAGTGGCAGACAGCCAATCGATAGAACTCCGAATCACCACTTTGTAGAAGAAAGAAAGGATATAAAAAAGCCCTAGCTACGTAACAAATCGCTACATAGCTAGGGCTTATTTTTTGTAGTATTGCAAATTATTTACATTTCCACCACTACCTCGTGCTTACCGTCTGCGCAAGGAATCACAGTACCCTCGATAGCCTTGCCATCTACAGTAATCTGCTTCACACCCTTCTCCTTGCCCTCAGGATTCTTCACGATGATATGATACTCACCACCACGGAACTTGCGGGTTACCTCATACTCCTTGGCTGTGCTTGGCAAGCAAGGGTCGATGTTCAAACCCTCATAGTCTGGCTTGATGCCGAGGATAAACTCGCTGACGGTGTACCACATCCAAGCGGCAGTACCGGTGAGCCAAGAGTTCTTGCCCTCGCCAGGTTTGGCAGCATCCTTGCCTGCTACCATCTGACAGTTGACGTATGGCTCCACCTTGTGCAAGGTCTGGTATTTCTCCTCCACGTAGCTAGGCAGAATCTTGGTGTAGTGCTTCCAAGCATCATTGCCACGTCCGGCAACGGTCTCGCCGATGATTACCCAAGGATTGTTGTGGCAGAAGATACCGGCATTCTCCTTGTAACCCTCAGGATAAGAAGAAATCTCGCCCATCTCTACATGATAAGTGGTGTAGGCAGGATTGTTGAGCACCATGCCGTGCTCGCACTCCAGTCGCTCCTTGGCACTGTCCAAGGCCTTGGCACAGAGACCATCCTCAAAGCCGATGCCAGCCATCGTACACCATCCCTGGCTCTCGATGAAAATCTTGCCTTCCTCGTTCTCGTCGCTACCGATCTTGTTGCCGAAGAAGTCGTAGGCACGGAGGAACCATTCGCCATCCCATCCATGTTGCTTCACAGCCTCGCTCATCTCATCCACAGCCTTCTGCATGCGCTCAGCCTCGGCAAGGTAATCTTCCTCAGCCATGCCTGCGATGCAGCCCTGATGGTCGTTGGCTGCCTCCTTGGCGAGTTGACGGCACAATGCCACGTAGTCCTTGCCTGTTACGACAAACAAGCCTGCAATCATCAGACTCTCTGCCTTGGAACCTTCGCCCTTGTTCTCTGTGGTTTGGAAACTCTCGTTAGGGTCCCAAGAGAAGCAGTTGAGGTTGAGACAGTCGTTCCAGTCGGCTCTTCCGATGAGTGGCAAATTGTGAGGACCGAGGTTGTTGATGACGTGGTTCATCGAAATCTTCAAGTGCTCGAAGAGACTTACCTCGCTACCAGGCTGGTTGTCGAAAGGCACCTGCTCATTGAGGATGGAGAAGTCGCCCGTCTCCTTGATATAAGCCACGGTACCGAAGATGAGCCAACAAGGGTCGTCGTTGAAACCGCCACCGATGTCGTTGTTGCCACGCTTGGTGAGAGGCTGGTACTGGTGATAGCATCCGCCGTCAGGGAACTGGGTGCTGGCGATGTCGATGATGCGCTGGCGAGCACGCTCTGGTATCTGATGTACGAAGCCCACGAGGTCTTGGTTGGAGTCACGGAATCCCATGCCACGTCCGATACCGCTCTCGAAGAAGCTGGCAGAGCGAGACATACAGAAGGTGATCATGCACTGATACTGGTTCCAGATGTTGACCATGCGGTCGAGCTTGTCGTTGCCGCTCTTCACGGTGAAGATATTGAGGAGGTTGTCCCAGTACTTGTTGAGTTCGGCGAAGGCTGCGTCCACCTTCTCTGTGGTGTCAAACTTAGCGATCAACTCGTGAGCCTTCTCCTTGTTGATTACCTTCTTAGCCACAAACTTCTTGTCTTGCTCGTTCTCCACATATCCCAAGAGGAAGATGAGGTCGCGGCTCTCGCCTGGCTTCAAGGTCACCTCGATGTAGTGGGAGGCGATAGGGCTCCATCCGTGAGCGAAACTATTGCGAGGCTTGCCTTCCATCACAGCCTCAGGCTCTGAGAACTCATTGTAGAGACCCACGAAAGTCTCACGATCGGTGTCGTAGCCCTGTATCTCGGTGTTGACAGTATAGAAAGCATAGTGGTTGCGCCGCTCACGATACTCGGTCTTGTGGTAGATGGTGCTGCCCTCGATTTCCACTTCGCCCGTAGAGAAGTTGCGCTGGAAGTTCTCCATGTCGGTGGCTGCATTCCAGAGACACCACTCAGCGAGAGAGAATACCTTGAGGGTCTTGGTCTCGGAAGAGTTGTTCTTGAGAGTCATCTTCTGCACCTCAGCCCAAGTGTGGAGAGGAACGAAGAAGAGCACGCTTGCCTCCACGCCGTTCTTGCTACCGGTGATGCGTGTGTAGTTCATGCCATGGCGGCACTCGTAGGAGTCGAGTGGGGTCTTGCAAGGTTTCCAACCAGGGTTCCAGACGGTGTCACCATCCTTGATGTAGAAGTAACGACCGCCGTTGTCCATAGGCACGCCATTGTAACGATAGCGTGTGATGCGACGGAACTTGGCATCCTTGTAGAAGGAGTAACCACCTGCTGTGTTGGAGATCAATGAGAAGAAATCCTCATTACCCAAATAGTTGATCCAAGGCCAAGGGGTCTTAGGGTCGGTAATCACGTACTCGCGATTTGCGTCATCAAAATGACCATACTTTTTTTCTGCCATTGTCTTTGATTATTTGTTGATTATGGATAATCTTAATGTTTAATTTAGGTTATTTGTATAATTTTGATGCAAAGATAGCAAAAAGTTTTTGTTATTAGGTTTGATAACAGATATTTTTTTGTATTTTTGCATACAAAGTTTGATGTTTGTCACGGAACTATTAACATAAAATACACTTGGCGTATGAAAAGAAACATTTTGACACTCCTTATATCCTTGTTGGTGATGGCGCAAACAAGTGCGCAAACTTATAGCAACTTATGGAAGCAAGCCGGCGAGATGCGGGACAAGGACTTGCCGAAGAGCGAGATCGCCGTGATGAAGAAAATCATCGACAAGGCGACCTTGGCGAAAGACTATGGTCAGCTCTTGGCGGCGGAGATGAACCGTGCCAGCTTGTGGTATGCCATCTCGCCCGACTCCTTGGCTCCTGCCATCAAGAGGATGGAGGTGAAGGCAGCGCAAGCCCAAGACCCCGTGCTGCAGGCGGTGTGGTATGCGGCATTGGGAAAAATGTGGCGTACTGGTGAAGAGGATGTCGTGGTTGACCGCGCACAACCCATAGAATGGGGAGAAAATGAAGTGGAAGCTGATTCGGAATATAGAAGCAAAGCGACCGAATGTTTCCGCAAGGCCTTGGCTCATCCCGAACTCTTGGCTAGCCATCTCTCCACGGAATATACGCCGTTGACCTTGAAGGGCATGGATGGAGCTACTTTTGGCAACGATATGTTACACGTGATCGGTTTCGAGGCTGACACCCAGGAAGCTTATCAACTGATGTACGCCTATTATAATAAGGTGGGCAATCGAGGAGCTGCCTGCCTCTGTGCCTTTGAAATGACCCAGAAAGACCGCATGGCAGACGTGAGAGAGGTGAGAAAGTCGAAGTATCTCAACACCATCGACTCGCTCATCCATGTCTATCAAGATATTCCGGAGGCTGGCGAGCTCGCCGTGGAGCACTATCGCTTCATGGAAGGTGCCACCGATGCCAAGCCATTGGACAAGCTCAACTATATCAACTATGCCCTGAACCAGTGGGGTGGATGGTCGAGAATGAATGTGCTGCGCAATGCTCAGAAGCGACTCACCGAACCGATGTTTGTCTGCGAGGGACTTCCTACCGTGATCCGTCCTAGCCAAAAAGCATGGCTCAAGGTGAAGGTGCGCAACTTGCAATCCTTGAAGTTGACGCTCTCTCGCATCAACATCACTGCCGACAATGACTACAATGTGGAGAATGAAGACGACGACTATAAACTGCTGAAATCGAAGACGAATGCCTTCCATCAGAAGGATTTCACCAAGTCGTTTTATGGTCATCCCAACTATGAGGAGGTGAAAGATTCCTTCGAGATAGCCGACCTGCCACTGGGTGCTTATCTGCTCGAAGTGACCTCCGACAATGTGAGCATCAAACCTCAGCGTGCTCTCTTCTATGTAAGTGACTTGGCGCTGATGTCACAGCAGTTGCCCGACGACAGTCATCGCTATGTGGTGGTGAGCGCAACGACCGGTCAGCCTATCGCTGGTGCCCAAATCTTGCTCTACGAGAGAAGTTATGATGCCAAGAAGGGCAAGGACAAGCGCAAGGTGCATGCCCGCCTGACCACCGATGAGAATGGAGAGGCTCGCTATAAGAATGTGGATGGCGACATCCTCATCTCTACCAGCCAAGACAAATATACGCCTGCGAGATGGACCTATCTCTCGCGTGGCAGATATTACGAGAGAAAGGACAGTGAGAAACATACGGTGCTCTTTACGGATAGAGTCATCTATCGCCCAGGACAGACCGTTCACGTCTCTGCCATCTCCAGTCTTGTGGAGAAAGCCTTCGATACCCATGTATTGCCAAATGAGCCATTGACGCTTGTACTTCGTGACACCCACTGGAAGCAGATAGCCGAAAAGAAGGTGACGACGGATGAATATGGAACGGCTTCCGCCGACTTCGAACTCCCGAAGGATGGAGTGACTGGTACCTATAGTGTGCATACCCGTGAAGCCGGTGGCGCTACTCGCTACTTCCGTATGGAGGAATACAAGCGACCTACCTTTGAGATTACCTTCCCGAAGGTGAACCAAAAATATACCTGGGGCGACACCGTGGTGGTGAAAGCTGCTGCCAAGACCTATGCTGGTGTGCCTGTGCAGGGAGCCAAGGTGAGCTATACAGTGACTCGCCGCAACCAACTATGGTGGTGGGGCGACCGTACATCGCCTAGTCAAGTGATGAAGGGAGAGGGAACGACTCGTGAGGATGGTACCTTCGATGTGGAGATACCTCTAGAGGCATTCCCATCCGACCGCCAGGACAGAGACATCGCCTATATGAATGACTTCATGCGCAAGGCTCGTTTCTTCAGCTTCGATGTGAAGGCTGTGGTCACCGACCTGAGCGGTGAGAGCCATGAGGGCGAGATGAGTCTTCCGCTAGGTACTCGTCCTACGGCTTTGAGTGTGGATATTCCAAAACGTATCGAGGTGGATAGTTTGAAGCAGGTTACCTTCTCTTATCGCAATGCCAGCGGTATGGAGATCAGCGGCAACGTGCGCTATCGCATCGACGAAGGGGAGTGGAATCAGGCTGCCACCAATGCTCCTGTGGATATGAGGAGGGGCTTCGCTTCGGGTGTTCACACCCTGGAGGCTATCTGCGAGCAAGATACCTTGCGACAGAAGTTTACGCTCTTCAGCATGAACGATCAGCGACCAGCCGAGACCACGACCCACTGGAGTTATCAGACTGCTGAGACCTTCCCACGTGATGGCAAACCGGTCTATGTGCAGGTGGGTTCATCCGAGAATGGCGTTCACATCGTGTATTCCATCATTGCTGGCAACAAGTTGTTGGAGAAGGGGGCTTGGGAAATCGGCGACAGCATCGTCACCTTGCCTTTCACCTACAAGCCTGAGTTTGCTTCGGGAGTTGTCATCAACTACAGTTTTGTGAAGAATGGCGTATGCTATACCAACAAGATGACCATCGCTCGACCTTTGCCTGAGAAGAAACTCAATATCGCTTGGAAGAGTTTCCGCAACCGATTGACACCGGGCCAAAAGGAGGAATGGACATTGAATATCACGACACCGGACGGCAAGCCTGCCAAGGCACAGCTGATGAGCGTGCTCTACGACAAGTCGCTCGATGCCATCGCCAAGCATACATGGAATCTGTCGCTCGGTTTGTATCAGACTTATCCTAATTGTTATTGGACCGATAATCTGGGATTCTCGGAGATTTATATGGATGCGAACTATCCAACGAAATACTATGACGAGAAAGAACTGGATGTGGATCGATTCAATTCTCAGTACTTCGGAGGAATCGGCTGGTATGGCAATGGTGTCTTGCAAGAATGTGTTGCCCTTGCCAAGGTCACAGTGGAAAGACAGAGCAAGTCGGTTAGAATACGTGGCGGTGGTGCTGCGGCTCCGATGGCAGACCGGACGGTGGAGACTCTGGCGTACAGCAAAAATGTGGCGAGTGATGCACAAGTAGACGATGCTGCCTCGAATGAAAATGACGATGAAGGTGCCGACAAGGAACTGTCATTGGACAATGTTCAGTTGCGTGAGAATCTCAATGAGACTGCCTTCTGGAATCCTGCCGTGGAGACGGATGCCAAGGGTAATGTTCACTTGAAGTTCACGCTCCCAGAGAGTGTCACCACTTGGAAGTTCATCGGTTTGGCGCATGACAAGGAAATGCGCAACGGACTCTTGATGGACGAGGCTGTGGTGAAGAAGACCATCATGGTACAACCTAACTTGCCTCGCTTCCTCCGTGAGGGCGACAAGGCGGTGCTCGTCACCAAGGTCTTCAATACCTCCGACAAGAAGGTGAACGGCGAGGCTCGTATGCAAATCATCGACCCTGAGACGGGTAAAGTGGTTTGGCAGAAGTCGCAGAAATATAATGTGGATGCCAATGGCACCGATACCTTGAGCTTCGATGTGGAAGGTTTGCGAGAGGGTACCTATATCAATAAGGTGGTTGCCGCAGGCAATGGCTATAGTGATGGTGAGCAACATTATCTGCCAGTGTTGAGCAATCAAGAGTTGGTGGTCAATACGCTTCCTATCACGCTCCATGAGGCAGGCAAGAAAGACTTCGACCTCAGCCGTCTCTTCCTCGATAAGAATGGCAAGCAGGTGAAGGAGGATCGCTTTACCAAGGTGACGGTGGAATACACCAACAATCCTAGTTGGTTGATGTTGAAGGCACTTCCTTCCATCAGCAATCCTACCGAGGAGGATGCACTCTCCTTGATGGCTGCTATCTATGCCAACACCCTCAGTCGCCATATCCAGAAGATCACAAACGTGAATGCCAAGGACATCGACGATGCTTCTGGCTTGACTTCGGCTTCTGATACTTTGCTGACTAAGGTGAACAAGTATGTCGCTCTCTTGAAAAAACTCCAAAACAAGGATGGCTCTTTCTCTTGGTGGAAGGGCATGAGCGGCAGTAGATATATGACCACGGCTGTGGCAGAGATGATGGTTCGTCTCAATGCCATCGTAGGCAGACAATCCTCTACAGCAAGTATGCTTTCCGGGGCAATCGACTATCTGCGTCAGCAAACGGCTCGTGAGGTGAAGGAGATGAAGGAGGATGAGGCAAAGGCTGCACAGAAAGCCGCTCGCAATGGCAAGAAAGGCGAGGCTTATCAGGCTACGCCAAGCGAGGTGGCTTTGCATTATCTCTATATTGTCGCAATGGATGGGACTTGTGTGAAACTCAAAGCTCCTGCTTTGAATGACATGGATTATCTCCTCGGAAAACTGAAGAAGATGACCGGTTCGTTGACCATCTATGGCAAGGCGAAGGCTGCTGTGATACTCGCCCTAAACTACGATTACAAGACGGCTGCCGACTACTTGAAGAGCATGGAGGAATATTCAGTCTATCGTGAGGATATGGGCAGATATTATGATACTCGCAAGGCGTACTATAGTTGGAGAAACTATAAGATTCCGACAGAGGTGGCTGCCATCGAGGCTCTACAGGCTTTGGATGCTCAGACTATATCTGCTTCTTTATCAGCATCGTCTGCTATCAGCAAACAGCAGACCATCGAGGAGATGCAGCGTTGGCTCCTCATGTCTAAGCGCACCCAGGAGTGGAAAGATAATCCAGTGAATGTGGTGGATGCAGTCTATGCCTTTATGCAAGGCAATGAGAAAAATTGGAACCGACAGGCTGACAACGCCATTCTCAAGCTCGATGGCAAGACCTTGCCAATGCCGAAGGATTCCGCGACACTCGGATATGTCAAGACGGAAAGAGCTGGAATGGCGAACCAACTCTCCATCGACAAGAAGTCGGACTATACCAGTTGGGGAGCTGTCTATGCCGAGTTCAAGCAACCTATCTCTGAGATAGCAAATGCCGAATCGGGTATCAAGGTGACTCGCAAGGTGACCTCGAAAGCCCAAGTAGGTGACAAGGTGAAGGTGGTCTTGACCATCGTGGCAGACCGTGATTATGACTTCGTCAAGGTCATCGATCGTCGTGCCGCTTGTCTCGAACCCGTCAATCAGTTGAGTGGGTATCAATGGGGAATGGGCTGCTATGTCGCTCCACACGATGATGCAACAAATTTCTATTTCGATCGTTTATCTAAGGGTAAACATGTGGTAGAAATCGAGTATTTCGTGGATAGACAAGGTGAATATCAGTCTGGCTCTTGCTCTGCTCAATGCACCTATAGCCCTGAGTTCTGTGGAAGAGAAGGGGGGTATCAATTACGAATTAATAATTAGGGCAGACGTCCTTGGTGACAATAAATTTCTGATAAGTATAACTATAAATTTGATATGATGGAACGAATTAATATATTGATGTTGTCTTCGCTATTGGCGTTGTCGGCATCGGCACAGAAAATTACCACTCAGCATGAGGTGGTGGATTGTGGACAGGTGGTGTTCTGGCATCCTGTCACATCTGAATTTAAGTTGAAGAACGATGGCAATCGGGCTTTGCTAATCGAACAGGTGAAGAAAAGTTGTGGTTGCACCACCGTGGAATATCCTACCCGGAGTATTGCCCCAGGCGAGGAATTTGTGGTCAAGATGACCTACGATGCCAAGCAGATGGGTACATTCAATAAGCAGTTGCTCTTGTATAGCAATGCCACAGGGTCGCCTTTTATGTTGACCATGCAAGGCAAGGTAGTGGAGCAGGTGACTGACTTCTCTGGTAATTATTCCACCATGTTGGGCAGTCTGAAAGCGGATGCCCAGGAAGTCGAGTTTGATGATGTCAATCGTGGCGACCGTCCTGTGCAGCGCATCCATATCTTCAATCCTACCGCTGAGACCTTGGAGCCAGTGGTGATGCACTTGCCAACTTATCTGAAGGCTGTCGTATCGCCATCCAAGTTGGCACCACGTCATTCAGCAGTGGTTACCTTGACCTTGGATTCCAAGAAATTGCGTGACTTCGGTTTGAACCAAACATCGGTGTATCTGGGTGAGCGCCCTGGAGACAAGGTGTCGGGTGATAAGGAAATTGTGGTCTCTGCCGTCTTGTTGCCTGACTTCGATGCCTTGACAGCATCAGATAAGTTGAGAGCGCCAAAGATCGAGATGTCAACGGAGACCTTGGACTTGGGCAACTTCAATGGCAAGAAAAAATTGAAGGGCGAGATTCTCATCACCAACAAGGGTAAGTCGGAACTGGACATCCGAAGCTTGCAGGTGTTTACCATGGGCTTGCAAGTGCAACTCAATAAGAGTAAGCTCCAGCCTGGTGAGACGGCGAAGATGAAGGTGACGGCAGTGGCTGCGGAATTGAAGAAGTCGCGTAATCAAAACCCACGTGTTCTCATGATCACCAATGACCCAGACAAGTCGAAAGTCGTGATCCGTGTTTTGACCAAGAATTAAGTTATATATCATTTATCATTTGAATTATCGTGCAGATTGAGATAGACAATGGCAGTGGTTTTTGCTTCGGTGTGACCACTGCCATCAAGAAGGCGGAGGAGGAACTGGCAAAGGGTAGCAAACTCTATTGCCTGGGTGATATTGTGCATAACGGCATGGAGGTGGAGCGCCTTCATGCAGCTGGACTTACAACCATCAATCATGAGGAGATGGGACAGCTTCATGGTGTCAAGGTCTTGCTCCGTGCCCATGGAGAACCACCTGAGACTTATGCTTTGGCAGAGAGAAATCAGATAGAGATCATTGATGCGACCTGTCCTGTGGTCTTGCAGTTGCAGAAGCGTATCAAGAAGCAGTATGCCAACAATCCGAATGCCCAGATCGTCATCTTTGGCAAGAAGGGACATGCCGAGGTGTTGGGACTGGTGGGACAGACCGAAAGCCATGCCATCGTGGTAGAGAAGTTTGAGGATGTGGAGCATCTGCGAGAGAAAGGCAAGTTGGACTTCACCAAGGACATCTATCTCTATTCCCAGACCACGAAGAGCCTGGATGAGTTCCATCGCATCATCGAGTATTGTCAGGAACATATCGTGGGCGATGCCATCTTCAAGAGCTTTGATACGATATGCCGTCAGGTGGCGAACAGAATGCCTAACATTGCCGCTTTTGCTTCCAAGCATGATGTCATCCTCTTCGTGAGTGGAAGAAAAAGTTCGAATGGCAAGGTGCTTTTCAAGGAGTGTAAGAGCGTCAATCCCAATAGCTATCAGATAGAGAGTGCCGAGGAAATCAATATGGATTGGTTTGATGGTGTCAATACCGTCGGTATCTGTGGAGCTACCAGCACGCCAAAATGGTTGATGGAGGAATGTAGGGAGTTTATCATTAATAATTAATAATTGGGCTTGCGCCTTTGGGGGATTAAAAGTCCTATATAAAGTCCTATAAAATAAAACAGGTGGTAAGGCTTCTCACGAAGACCTACCACCTTCAAAAAAC
>ERZ1034984.1017-NODE-1017-length-28824-cov-18.038687_pt1 | contig 28824 bp, 34 predicted proteins | sample MGYA00520589_ERZ1034984 | MGnify/ENA primary metagenome ERZ1034984 (study PRJEB33766, sample SAMN09781790) | gut metagenome | biome: gut microbiome | host: Homo sapiens | place: Madagascar | study: EMG produced TPA metagenomics assembly of the PRJNA485056 data... | reverse complement strand
AATAATTTCTGAAAGAATATCTTATTATTTAGAGAAAAATGGTAAGACACAGTTGCAATTAGCCGACTATATGAATGTTTCCCAAGCAACTGTATCTAATTGGTGTAAAGGTCTAAAAATGCCACGTATGGATAAAATTGATAAACTATGTGCATTTTTTTCTTGTAGCCGTTCAGATTTAATAGAAAAACCGAAAAATATTCCTATGTACTATGAATCAGATGAAGCTCGTGAAATTGCTCAAGAAATCTTTCAAAAACCAGAATTGTGTTCTCTATTTGACGTTGCAAAAGATATTCCACCTGAAAGACTTAAAGTCCTTATTGAATTCATAAAGCAACTTAAAACAGTGAATAATAAAAAACTTTAGAAAATATGAAGAGGTGTATATTATGTCCTTGATTATATGCCCTGAGTGCAAAAGAAATTTTTCGGACAAGGCTCCTGCCTGTCCAAACTGCGGGTATCCGGCTAACTTAGTCGGTACTAATGAAAAAAATACAGATTCCAATATATTAGGCAATAATCTTAATAACAAAAAAATAATGGCTAACAATATAAAGTATTATCTTAAGTTATATAATAAAACTCCATCGGACATATGTAAGTTACTTGGCTTTCCATTCGCTACTTTCTCAGATTGGATTAACGCCAAATCTTATCCACGTATAGATAAAATAGAACTTATGGCTAATTACTTTGGAATATCAAAATCAGACCTAATTGAAAGTAATGTAACAACACAGGAAGATATTCATAAAATGATATTTACAGAAAACCTAAATTCCTACATAAAAGCAAGTGGAAAGTCCCAATTAGAAATTGCAAAAAAGATTGGAGTTTCTCCTCAAACCTTTAATACATGGTGTAGGGGTATTGCCATTCCAAGAATGGAAAAACTTCAAGCCCTAGCAGATTATTTTCACATAAATAAATCAGACTTAATTGAATTAAAATCAAATGATAATAAATACTATGAGTCAGATGAAACTCGTGAAATAGCTCAGAAAATCTTTGAAAAGCCAGAGTTGCGTTCTCTATTTGACGTTGCAAAAGATATTCCACCTGAAAGACTTAAAGCACACATCGAATTCATGAAATCACTTAAAGAAAATGAGAAATAGTGGAGGATAAATTTATGGGATTATTCACTAAGTTATTAGATTATTTTAATTTAGATAATATGAAAGAAAGAAGCAAAAAGGAACCATCTTCAACAATCAATTCCAATCACAAAAATAAACATGGCGTGTATGATTCTGTTGCCTCTCACTACAAAATGGATACTATAGAGGATATTGAATCAATTCCCGTTCCAACAAAACCTTATACATATAGTTGTGATTGGAAAGAAAGTATCGAGTACGTTCTTCAAAGAAAAGCAACAGAACATAAACGTAATGGAAACATAGATATTGCGATTGCATGTTTAAAAAAGGTTATTGAATTAATGCCCTATGCACCTATGCAATATCCAGAGGTATACTCCAGACTTGAAAATTATCTTAAAATTGCAAGGAATTTCAATGAAGCTCATGAGGCTCATTCTTTAGCTGAAAATAAGGAAGCACAATATTACACTGATATAACTAATATGTATTTAAATATAGCTGATGATTATGAAATGATTTATGTCCCCCGTGAACCTACGATATGTGCTAATTGTGCATGTTTCCATGACCGTGTATATTCAAAAAATCCAAACGACGGCTACCCTGATATATCTATATTTACAAATTACATATCAAAAAGAACTTGTAATTGTCACCTTATGGCTAACCCTCTTTTTCCGGATTTCAATAATATAAGCGCTGACTATCCTTTATCACATAGCACCAGACCTTTTATTGATGACCGAACACCAGAAGAAAAAAAGAGATATGAGGACATGGTCATTAGAAAATCTGCAGAAAAGAAAGACCGCCAAGATTATGATTGGTTGCTTGAACACTTACCTAATGATGCACCTAAATCATATGGTGGCTATAGAAATATGAAAAACAGAAATTCCTCAAATTATCAAAGATTAGTTATTTTAGCCCGTCAATATGGTTATAAAATTTGACCTTTAATTTTAACAATATAATTACAAAGCGTATATCCTTTACTAATGAGGCAGGTGGTATTTTTTGATTAATAATATTCCTGATAACGTTGGTGTCCACATCATTAATATGGATACTGCCGTTCACGAACAGATTGTTTTAAATGATGATGGAAGCTTCTCTATCTTCCTTAACGCAAGACTTAACAGAGAAGCTCAGATTGTTGCTTACAATCATGCTCTGCATCATATACTTAATGATGATTTCTATAAATCAAATGTAGACAGCATTGAATATCAAGCTCATAAACATTAGTTGCACCGGTGCAACTTCTACAAAAAGGAGGAAAAATGAGTATACAAAAAACAACACAAGAACTTTTACAACACAAAGACAAATCAGTAAACAAGCTAAATACATACTTGTCAGACTTGATAAACTCTAATGACCCTAGTCTGATGGGTAAATCCGATAAACTATCTTATTGGATTAATGATTGGGTTAATTATCTTGATTTTGAGACAAAATTTGATCCACTTAAGTTAAAAAAATATAAACGTGGTGAAATAATAAAGGTTCATCTTGGTTTCAATATCGGTAGCGAAGAAGGTGGTTTACATTATGCCGTAGTTCTTGATGCCGATAACAATAAAAGTTCACCAACAATTACTGTAGTTCCACTCACATCCGTCAAATCTAAAACTGATTTGAATAGTTTAAAACCAGGAAATATTTATCTGGGTAATGAACTATTTGATAAATTGCGTACAAAGATAAAAGCATCCTTAGATAAGTCTGAAATGATGTTGAAACAACTTAGTGCATTGGATTCTATAGCAACTAATGTTGTTGAATTAATGAATGCTACCTCAAAAGAAATTGAGTTATGTCGTGCAATGAATAATGAAATACAAAGACTCAAATATGGCAGCATTGCATTAATTAATCAAATAACCACAATAAGCAAAATACGAATATATGATCCTAAGACCAATCATAATATTCTTAGTGGTATTAAATTATCTTCAGAAAAGCTTAATTTAATTGATTTAGCAATAATAAAAACATATACAAAATTGTCCCCAATAAAGAATCAATCTGATGAATTTTAAGATTGACAAGTGAATATACTTAGGGTATAATGAGTTCATTGTAAAACACAGCCGTTTACCGGCCATATAAAAGACATTGCTCCTAGTCAACTAGCGAGCCGAACTCATTAAGCCCTATCTGTCGATAGGGCTTTTTGTTTTATCTAAATGAATTTTATTACCTAAAATAAAAAACTCCCCGGCTGCAACCGGGGAGCACAAGCAAAGTACCACAAGTGATACAACGCCCTGAACAAGCATATTGTATCATCTAGCCCGGTATTTTGCAAGTCGGGCTATTTTTATGCCCATTTTCATATAATTTGAAAGGGTGATACATAATGACACTGAAAAACGCATGTGCATATATCAGAGTCTCAACTGACAAGCAGGAAGAGCTTTCTCCTGATGCACAGAAAAGACTCATCATTGATTACTGTAAAAAGAATGGTTACACAATAACAAACGAAAATATATTTATTGAAAACGGCATATCAGGCAAAAAGGCTGACAAACGTCCGGAATTCAAGAGGATGATTGCACTGGCAAAATCAAAGGAACATCCATTTGACGTTATTCTTGTGTGGAAATTCAGCCGTTTTGCAAGAAATCAGGAGGAGTCAATAGTTTATAAATCCATGCTCAAAAAAGCCAATGTGGACGTTGTGAGTGTGTCAGAACCGGTTATTGACGGTCCGTTCGGCTCACTCATAGAACGTATCATAGAATGGATGGACGAATATTACTCTATACGTCTATCCGGAGAAGTTATTCGAGGTATGACAGAAAAAGCGCTTAGAGGAGGTTATAATGCGCAGCCACCCCTTGGTTACAGAAAAAACTCTGATACTGGTGTTCCAGAAATTTATGAACCGGAAGCGGTAATTGTTCGTAATATTTTTAGTTTTATATCACAAGGACTATCCCTTATTGATACAGCAAGATCAATCAACAACATGGGATTTCATACTCGGAGAGGTGGTATGTTTGAACAGCGTACTATCAGATATATAATAGAAAATCCTTTTTACTATGGATATGTGCGTTGGAACAGACAGAACCCTTCTGAACACACCATTAAAGATAAATCTGAATGGATAATTGCTCCAGGGGCTCATCCTGTACTTATAAATAAAGAGTCATGGGACTTTGCCAATGAACAGTTAATTAAAATATCACGTCCTTACAAAGAACGTGGGACATCCGGTATCAAGCATTGGCTCTCCGGGATTGTTAAATGTTCCTCATGCGGAAGTTCTCTTGTATCTAATTCACTTTGGAAAGGTCATTCAACAAGTTTTCAATGCAGTGGATATAACAAATGCAAGTGTAAGGTAAGTCACTATATTAAAACAGAACGTCTTGAAGCAGGTATTTACGAAGGATTTCTTAAAGTATTATCATCCAAAAATGTTACTTACGAAAAAGTATCTGAACATTCCTATGAAGAAAAGGTCGATACTGCTGCACTTCTCAAAAACATAGAGGACAAGGAACGTCGAATCAAGCAGGCGTATCGTGATGGTATTGATACTTTAGAAGAATACAAAGACAATAAAGCTATTCTTCAAAAAGAACGTGAAAAGGTTATGGAAATAATATCAAAACAAAAGCCGGTTCAACATGATGAAGATAATGAAATAATGCTCAGTCAAATAAAAAATGCTTATGAAATCATTAAAAATGAGGATCTTGATAAGCTCACAAGAGCAAATGCAATACGTTCTGTTGTAAGCAAAGCTGTTTATGACAACGAAAAAGATACTCTTGATATATACTTTAGATTAATAGAAAAAAGCCTGTAAATACAGGCTTTTTAATGATTATACCTTACGGAAGTACGGTGGTCCATACTTCTGTAAGGTATAGTGTTCAAAAAATCAGGTTTTATCAGGCTTTATAGATAGTCTGGTTGGTTTTTCTATCTACAATTTCACCTTTTATTTTGTCGGCATTTCTAACAGCATATTTATATGTTGTATATGCGCCATACTGTTTACCTTTTTTGATGACTCTGAATCTATTCGCTATTGTATTAGACTCATAATCTTCAATGTTGTCTTTTGGAGTATTGGATGGAAATATAGTTACATTTGTAACACTGTCATATATAGTTCCATGCTTCTCATCTGCTGCCCTTACCGCATTTTCTATATATGTGTAAGCGCCTGTCTGTCTACCATCAACAATTACTTTATATCGGTTTTCAATCAATGAAGGTTTTGGAAGATCTGCTTCAAGGTACGGTGTGGGATTAATAAAATCAAAACACTTCTTATTATGAAGTCCGGCTATAGGTTCAGCAATATTATATTGCCTTACCTCAAAATGAAGATGTGCACCACAACTTATACCTGTGTTACCCATATAGCCTAATATTGTACCTTTCTTGATTTCCTGTCCTTCTTTGACTTTAACGCTGTTGAGATGAGCATACAACGTCACATAACGATTTTCATGTTCTATCATAACATAATTTCCGTAGCCCATTCCCTCTTTATCATGGCCGTAACCACGCATTTCAGACATTACTTTAATGACCTTGCCAGACGAATGAGCTTTAATGCTATCAGTCAGATACTTATCTTTAACAATATCAATTCCTTCAGCCCACGCATTGCCTAAACCAACCTTCGCTGCATGTTCCTCGTATGTCTGTGTTATCTGGTTGTCTCCTGTTGCTAAAAGTCTACTCATCTGCATCATCCTCTTTCTTACAGCCTGCTGCCTTTCCGTCTACCCATGCCTCGCAAAACGCATAAATAGCGGTTGCAGCAATGGTACATACTGTTCCAATTCCGGCAATTACTGTGTTAGTTGATGCAAGACCAGCAATGCTCACTCCTATTGAGGCAAGACCGGCGGCTGTGCATACCCAAAACTTTCTACTCTTTAATTTTTTCCTGTGTCATTCTCCTTTCAAAGGTAAATCATTGAATTTTTTCTTTATATCATCCATGACGCCATTGGCACCAAGGTTATGATACTGTTTCCATATGTTGTTAAAATCATCTTTTTCATCAAGCGTTACTTCTTTTACTATATTGCATTTTGAATACATCTGATAAAGTATGTTTCTAAGTACAGCCTGAAGCCCTAATTTTATTGCAGTAAACTCAATCGTATTTTGTTCCTGTTTCTGTTTTGCTTTCCTGCCTCTGTTTATTACTGCTGTGACAACTGCCGTTATTACTGCCGTAACTGCTGCCTGTCCACCACAAAGGCATATGATCTGATATGTCTGCCTTGCTGTCTATCTCCTTTTTTATTTAGCATAGCATAGCCGGAGTGTGGTATCAATAAAATTATCCGACTTTAACTACCAGAATATTATAGGTCTGATATGATGGTACTGTCACTGTTGTTCCAGCATCCTGTCCTTCTGCTACCAATCGAAAATCAAATGATTGTGTACCACTAACACCAAAATTTCCAACCGCCATTGTTCTTACTGTTTCAGTTTGTGAGTTTGTAACACCGGATGCGATTACACTAGCATCACCATAAAATCTAAGTGTGCTTGTATATCTGGACGTTTTTATTACTGCAGAAACAATAACAATGTAAAAACCATGCGATAATTTCTTCCCGCCAAGGCTCCATATTGTAACTTTATTTCCACTTTGACTTGCTTGAAGCCTGTCATTTACACTAATTACAGCTTGTCCTCGAATTTTAGTAATATTATTATTAACATCTGTTAAGCTTAATTGAGAAGATGTTCCGTATTTTGAATATACTTCTCCTGCGGCCTGAACATCATTATCAGTTCTAATCCCCTCTCCTAGATAATTATTACCGACGCTGAGATATGAATCAACATTAACTCCATTACAAAATAATGTATCTATTTTTGACTGTCCTGCACCTATATAAGTATCGACTAACGAGCCCCACGCATTTATTCCATATATGCGAACAACCTTACTCACATTTCCCGGATTTATTTCAATGGTTACATCACTCAGTTTTTTACGAGTACAATTTTTATATTCCCCTTTTCCTAATATTATCTTGCGGATCCATGCGTAATCCATAAAATCAGTTTTGCCATTTCCATCTAGATCCCACCATTCATTCTTACTGTATAATGAATCCGCTTGTCCATTGGTTAGAGCAGTTCTGAAAGTATTCATATCATCTATCGTAGGTGGCAGATACATTTGTCCTTTTGCCGTAAATTTATCAGTCAATTCAAATCCACCAATCTTACCTGATATAGAATTAAGATTATCCACATTAAGCCAGTCAGAATTAATACCATGTGCTGTGATAACATCAAACAAAGCGTTGCCATTACTATCAACAGCCCATGAATTACATCCATCCTTTGACACCATTAACCCATTGCTTGTCAGCTTCCATATAACTGAACTTTCCCCGATAGTAGGCTTATTGTGCATATAGTTTATGTAGGAACCATCACTTAACTGTTCTCTTGATGTATACATTCCAAACCCCTGCGATATCAGCTCTGTCATATTAGTCAGAATTTTATCATAGGTACTTATTATCTGCTGTGCAGCATTGGTTGTTTTACTTATTATCCTGGTTAAAAGGTCCGTTCCGGAATTTTCTTTTTCTTCCTCACTTACAGCAACTCCTGATATTGTCTCATTCTGATTGATTGCGTAAGTCAGTGACATTACCATAACAGGATATTCATTGCCTCGATAATCAATAATATTCAGCATATCTCCAAGCTCAATTTTTACATTTGAATGTATTCTTGCATTAAATGCATAAAATGTCATTAGTACAACAGCATCAGCAAGAGTATTCAGCACTTTATCTACATTACCTTCTGTTACAAACGGATTATCTGAAAGTTCCAATACATAATCATCTGACCCGATCAAATGTCTTGAATCATCAAGAATATATGCAACACCTGTTACTGTTGTTATATTTTCTGCCGGTTCAAAATACTTTGTATTATCAATAGTCATATCCGGATTGGCTGCATTTTTTTTATAATCCTTAAACTCCAATTCTCCGGCTTCATTAAACTCTGCAAAATAACCACCTGCCTGAGCTATGTAATTAATTATGTTTCTATATGTCACTTTCTCCGGTATGGCGGTTACCGTCATATCACTGTTTCTAAACTCCTTAAACCCAAGCGTAAATAAACAATCCTGTGCGACTATCCTCATAAGTGTTCCAAATGTAGCCGGAAGTGTTACTGAAGAATTAAATTTCTTTTCGGTTCTTTGCATATAGTCCCTAAGTTCAAACTTAATTCTTCCGTTACTCCTGGTAGAGCTGTAATATATATATTTACCTTTGTGATATGTTGTATCAGAATTAATTATATCAATGTTAAATACAGCTTTACGAAAATCTGTATTCTTATACTTGCCAGCTATGTCAATTATATTAAGTGTTGCAACTTTCATTACAGTTGCCCCTATTTGTATCGACTTACTTCCGGCTATACTTCCTGTAATTGTTAATCCATTTTCTTCTATATTTTCACCATCAAATATTATTTCTTTATCATCAGCTAATGTGCATTTAATTATTGCACTGTCAGCACCTTTAATTTCACCATTAAGCATATTACACCTCGATTTCATTGAATTTAACGCTCCAGTAGACCTTTCCATCTGTTGTATCAAAGTCCACAACTTCAAAGCTTCTGTCGCCTATATATACTTCTTTTTCTGTCATAACGTATGGATTGCGTACATCCATGTAAGATACTGTTATGCTTGTTTTTCCATCTACTGCCTTGGCTAATGCCGCAGCTATGGACCATTCCATTTCGCTCCATGTGAATGGTATTGTTGTCTTTACTGCAATAACATCCTTTGTCATTTTTCCATTCAGATTACGACCTGCCTCACTTGTAGACAGGTCACTTATTGTCTGACTGTAATTGTCCGGTATCGGTACTACTATTCCATTAACTTTAAAATTTGGCCTCCATATTGCCCTCTGTCATACCTCCTATATTCCTATCAGTGGGTCTTCATCAGTTATTGATGCTTGTTTTTTATATTCATCAATGAATATTTTAAAAAGTGTCTGTCCACTAATCTGTACATTTACTGTAGTCGGTCCATTTCTGCCTGCATTAGCTTTTTCAACTGCTTCTACAATGGTGTCAAGCGGTGCCTCTATGTTGGTTCCATGTTTCTGATCTCCTAACATGGCTAAAAACTGTCTGTTCGGAGGGATTACCGCACCATTCGCCAGCATAGGAACACGGGATACAGGACTCAATCCCAGATTTACAAGATTACCGAGTGTAGAAGACTTATATTTTGATTCTACCCTTACCATTCCAACCGCATCAGATAATACTTTTGCAATATATGAACCTATAAAGCTTTTGTGTGAATTATTGTTAAAATTTGTACCAAACTGGTTAGCCAGTTTATCATTGTAATCCGCTACTGCCTTTGCAACTAATGACCAGTCTCCTGATACTCTTGCCTCTAATATTGACTTCCTTATTCCTTCCGTTGCAGGATCTGACAGGTCAATACCTTTAAGAGAAGTTCCAGCAGCATCTTCTATTACTTTTTTAATAGTATTCCAGAAGGATGATTTCTGTATTTTTTCCCAATATTCATTTTGATCTGCGAGTTTATCAATCGTTGATGACAGATCATCAACCAGGCACACCGTTTGTCCACTTACTATATTCTTCCATCCGTTTCGGACACTATCCCAGAATGTCTCCAATGCATTATTTACATTCCTTGCTGCTTTTCCTACCCACGTTCCGGAAAGCCAGTCGGTAAATGTTGTCCATGATGTTTCAAAGCCTTCTGCCATATCTTCCCAAAGCATTGAAAAGCCTTCTTTCAGGCTCTCTGTATCTTCAAGCAGATATTCTATTGTGTCCATCAATCCCATATCGGTTATCCATTCATCACCATCTTCACCAATATATTTTTTCCAAAAGCCTTTTCCTGCCTGAAAGCCACCAACAGCAGCACCTATTGCTGCCATTAATGTATTTGCGAATCTTCCTCCGACACTTTTCATTGCACTTGACTTAGAATCAAACTTAAGTAATTTAAGAGGTCCTGCAATAGCTAATGCAAGTGCGGCGAGCGGAGCTTCCTCAGCAAATCCTGAAAACGCATCTATCAGTGCACTTATAATAGTCCTGGCAAGTTCTAACATATTAATGGCTATCTCACCCCATTTGATGCCGGATATAAAAGCACCAATATTTTTTCCTAACTTTTTCCAGTCTACCTTTTTGAGAAAACTGTTTATATTTGAGAGGGCGGTGCTGATGAGGTCACTCATGCTTGATGCAATCGCTCTCCAGTCTCCGTCTTTTATTGCTGCTGCCATGTTATCAATAAAACCATTGCTGTTCATCTGCCAGTTATTTATTGCATCTGTAACACCTGTGTCTCCGGTTTCTATGTCTATTGCATTTATTTCATCTATGCTTGCAAGAGCCTTTTGTACTTTATTTGCACTTGTGGCTGTGGATGCCATATTGGAAGCAAGTTTCTTAGAAGCATCTGCGCCACCGAACAACTTACTTACAAAAGCCGCAAGATAACTTGTGAGTTTTACAACATATTGTAATACTACTTTTAGTGCAGGGAGTATAGCATCATAAAGCGGAGCAAATGCTAACGTAAGATTAGCTTTAATCTGGTTCATGTAGCCTTTTACTTCTTTATCCGAGCCAAGCAGAGATTGTAAACTGTCTTTAACTTTCCTTAAACCTGAAGCTATTATTCCAAAAATAAAAACTCGCTTAGCAAGACCTTTAAACCTGTCATTGAATTTTTTCATAGGATTAACTGTTGAAGATAGTGACTTTCTTACACCGGAAAAAGTATTTTTAAGCTGTGTTCCAATATTTACTTTCTTTTTCTCTTTACCTTCAAGTTCATCAAGCTTCTGGGAATACAGTTCTAATTGGTTTCTTGCTTCCCTAAGGCTTTCTGATGTATCCTTTACCGCTTCGTTGTCAACCTGAAATGCTTTTCCTGAGTCCTGCATATCTTGCAAATTATACTTGTCATTGTCAAGTTTCTCACCCATTCTTGACAGCTTGTTATCTGCTTCGGCAATCTTAGCATTAACATCTTCCCATTCTTTTCCATAGGCATGATTACTATTCTGCAGCTCTGTCTGTTGAGCGATGAGTTCGTTATACTTTTCCACCTGCTTATCATATTCGGCAGACTGTCTTTTCACAGAATCTTCAAGTTCTTTGCAAGCATCTGTCTTTACAGTACCCTTTTTTAGATTTTCAAGCTTACTTTCAAGACTGGCTACTTTGGTAGATGTTTTATCTATGTTATTGATTAATGTGTTTACGGAAGAATTAACTTCTTTGAAGCCTTTAGTCATTCCGTCTGTATCAAGTTGTGTGTCTATTACTACTCTTCCGTCTGACCTTTATCATTTCTCCTTTACATATACATTTCATTGATTCGTGACATCTGTTCTTTTTCTTCATCTGACATCTTGCGTTTGATATCAATAATGTTTCTGTTTTCTCTGTAAAATTCCATTTCTTCTTTTTCCAGTTTCTGATGTTTTGCACGCTTACGCCTTATCCGTATGACCTGTGCAAACATTCCGTCTCCTATTTCATTAAACAGTCCCATAAACGTCCACCAGTGCATTTCTTTGTCATTTCTCACATCATGCCCGGCATTTTTATTTATTGAAGAAAATATCATCTGTTCGTCCTGCTCCCAGTCATATAGCTTTGTATGACTGCGTGACGGTTCCGTATTTCCTGCATCAAGGAACTTTATACATTCATCTACCGCTGTTTCTGTATCAACAATTTCATCAAAATCTATTACCAGAAGCTTAAGCATTATCATCCATTTTTCATACGGCTTAAGCTCCGGGTCCTGAAATGCTACCATGATGCGTAATGCGATACGGAAGTCTGTGCGAATAGAATATTGTCTGTTGTCACATGTTATTGTGTCAGGAAGCTCACCTATCATTTAATAATGCCTTTCGTGTACTTGTTTATATGGTCTTCGCTTTTCTTCATTTCTTCCACTATTGTCTTTGACACAATAGGAATCAACGTTTCAAGTGCTTTTCTGAAAAGTGGCTTTCCTCCACTAAAGGATACACAATTAACATTCCCGAATATGACTTCCGATACATTGCTGCTAAAGAGTTCATCTATCTTATCCCTGACTGTCTTATCTATCTTTACAAGGGTCTCTTCTGACGCATCCTCCGGGATTGTATCGGCATATTTGATAATATCCTGCTGTACCTTCTTCGCACGCTCAATAAAGCCAAAATCGGACGGATTAAAGCTTATTACACCTCTCACATTTCCTTCATTGTCTGCTATTTCAAAACTTTTTAAACCATTATCTATTGATATTCTTTCCATGTGTTTTCTCCTTTACAAAAATAGGACGGTTAATAAACCGTCCCGTATTTACTCTGTTGCTTCTTTAAATGTTTTGGTATTGTTATCCCAAGTGCCGGCAACACGGCCGCCGTCGTAGTAGATATTGAACGGTATATTATAGCCTTCCGTGTCTACTTTCTGTGCCGAAGGTATTACTTTGACATTTTCACGGTAAGCATTTACAACTGTTCCGTCATTGTCTAAGAGTACCTCAACAATAGTTGTGTCACAGCTTGAACCTCTGCTGTATGTGTTAGCTACTTCGTCAACATGTTCATATAACGCATCACCTTCGTATGCGTAGTAAGTATCTACACTTGACTGTGGCTCATATCCTTTGTGGTGTACGCTTGTCTCTCCCAAGATATTTTTCTTTGTCTCAATATCCGGATTCAGATCTTTTGAATACTCCTCAAGGTCCTTACCAAGTCTTACATACGTCGGAGAACCACTGTTAAAGGAAGCATCTATAAATACTGCCTTCCACTTTCCTTCAATCTGTTCGCCTGCTGCTCTTTTCCTTATATCACCTTCCTGTAATTGATTTTAATTGTCATGTTATAGACTGCTGTATGTTCATCAGTAACACCAACATAGAACGGTGTACTTACGCTGATTCCGGTACATGTATATCCCTTTAAATCAGGATAATTATTTTCCCTGTCCCGGTCTTCTATCCAGTCACACAAGCCTTGCAGATAGTCCTGATTGCTAATCATATTATCATCTGTTATCGTGTCAAGACGCACCATGAACGTATAATAATCGCTGTACCTTGCATTGCCTAATATATCTTTCTTGACCTGCTGTGTGGGTGTTTTATATAAACCGTAAGAAACCGCTTCGGGGTTCAGACTATCTGTTGTGATAGTCTCCGGAACATATGTCTTGAGCCAGTCTATTATTGCCTGTCCGACATTAACCACCTTTTCCACCATTCCTTTTGATGTAATTTTCAATCGAGGATGTCAGCTTATCCATTCCTCCATCCTGCATTGCCCTGTCTACCCAGAAAGCACCTCGCATTGGTGCTCCCTGAAAGTTCTGTTGTGGGTTATAGTAATGATACTTTGCGTATGGAGTATCATATACAACCTCACCGCTTCCTATCACTGTAGAATAATACACACTATCTCTTAATCTTCCTGGCTGTGCATACATTCCTGCTTCATCAAGAGGAACATACGGGTCAGACAGATTAATGACTTCACTGTCAATTATCTTCTGCACCACACCACCTTTATTAAGACCTAAACGCCTGATACACTGTTTTGTATCAAAACTAAATTTAACTTTAAAGTTGGCCCTATTTAGCCACCACCTTGATTATAGGCAACAGCCTTTTTCTTGAATCTGTTACTGATGTTACTATTCCACTGCTGCCGGCATACTTCTTAAGAAGCATACTGACCGTAAAATCTTTCGTTATCTCATCATCAACAATTCCTTCCACAACTATATCTTTAGCTGCCGGGTTGAGTGTAAAACCTTCTCCTTCGTAAGAAGTTGGAGGAACATAGTCACGGACTTTTGAACAGTCTATAGTAATATGCTCAGAGTTTTCTTTACTTATTACGTTGTTGGCTACAACAGTCTGTTCTCTTACATGCCGCCACATTATATGTTCTACAACGTGGCGGTTATAACCGTTGTTGTAATGGTTATATACTGTCATTTTGTCCGTAAACATTACTGCACCCCCTGTAATCCTGTTCCTGCAAGTCCTTCATAGATTATTGACCTTATCTCACCATTAACCGACTTGTTATCCATTGCAGCGTAACTTACGCTATAACCTTCGTTAGATACAGAGCTGACACCCATATTCACAGCCTTAAAACTATTAAGCCTGTGAATAAGTTCAGCCATTGTCAACGTTATCTGTTCTGCACACTGCTTTTCATATAACGTTGCATTGTCCTCTATGTATGCGTCAAGGAAACGACGTACCTGCAGGTGTGTAATTGAATCAAGTTTTACCTCTGCTTTCTTTTCCATTGCCGGAAACTCTGCTTCGGTTATATCGTCATACATCTTACTATACTGTTCCCATGTAATATACATAAATTACTCCTTCTTAGGCGTGCTTTCTTACAAGTACCTGTTTCTCTGATGTAACTCTGAAGCCTGAGTTAATTTCAATCTGTGCCTTTGTACCGCTGAAGTTTTCGGAATCAACAATTCTCGCTGATTCAAAGTTGGTTACGATTGAAAGAGCCTCGTGGTTATACATAATAAAATCTACTTTTCCGAGGTCTGCTATTTCAACAGTCTTCTTTGTACTGCTATAATCGTAGTACGAAGGAGCTGTTACTCCTTCTGCAAGACCGGAAGCTTCGATAAACTTAAATCCTAACCAGGTACCAACCTGTCCGGTTGCGTTCATATAGTTATTCAGTTCAGGAGTATACTCTGAACCGGCAGCTTCGAGGATTGTTGCAAAAAATTCCGGTGAGCAGATAACCACATCCGCTTTACCCTTTGCTGTCACAATCTCTTTTCTTGCAGCTATAATCTTACTCTTTACGTTTGCTTTGCTGATTGCTGATGTATCAGCACTTTCTGTTCCTTCAGTGATGAGACATGCTATACCTGACTGGTTCCAACCCTCTCCACATTCCTGTGTGGCAATGGAAAGGCTCTCATTGGCAAGCTTAGTATTGACTGCTGCCGCCTGCACTCCATATACCTTCTTAGACTTCATATAGTTGTTATTTAATACGATAGGGATGAGAGTATCTGAACTGTTCTCATCTGTGAAGTCTCTGCCCGGTGTTCCCACTTCTACAGGAGTTGTTCCAAGTTTTCTTACGAAAATACCTCCTGCCGGTCCCTCTTCGTATTTTGAAGTAAATGAAACTCCATCTGCAAATACGCTGTTGTGATATAAGTTGGGTTCGAGTATACCACTGTATCTCTCATCTACATGTAATGATCCATATAATACTGACCTTTATTTGTCCTCCTTAGTTTGGATGATAGTACGGATTACCTTTGTACTGTTCATCCAGGTAATTCTTTGTTACTGGTTGTGAGCTGATTCTCGCAGGGAATGTCACTCTTGTTGCCGGCTCTGAAACATTGAAAAGTCCCTTTAACATTTCATTTTTCGCAAGGTCATCAAGTGCTTTCTTAATATCCTCTTTCTGATTCTTGCTTGCTTTCAAAGTCTCAATATCAAGATTTCTCTTAATGAGTGCTGCATCTTTACCTTTTGCGGCTGTTATTGCAGTATCAAGCAAACTGTTAAAAGTCATATCAGAAAGCTTTGCCTCATACTCTTTCTGCATAGTCGCCTGACTATTTTTCAGAGTCTCAATCTGAGTATTAAGTTCATCCGGATTAACCCCTTTGAACTTATCAAGGCTTTCTGTCAATGTCTTTACACTTTCCTCTGCTGTCTTCAGCTTAAGTGCCTGTTTGTCATAGTCGGCCACCGGTTTATAATTTGCCGCCATGGCTTCATTGATTGCTGTGAGCTGTTCGGGTGTTGTAGTCACACCGGTTTCACTCAGTATTGTCTCAATGTTTTTCATATTGTTTCTCCTTACACTTTATTATACTGAGCTGTCCTCAGTACGGGATAGTAGCAGGTGCGGGAATCGAGCCCACATTTGCGGCTGAGGGGGCCGCCGAGTTACCTTTACTCCAACCTGCATAATATGTTTTGCTTATTCATATTAAAACACACCGGACATTGCGTAACAATCAGATTTTTTTATAAATTTTAAAAGGGGGTTATTGAGCGATACACGATTTCTTGAAGGTTGTATTAAAGTTCCATTATCAAAAAAATATAAAAAATTAACATTCCTATTGTATTTTTTTCAAATATGAGTAAAATAGTATATGAGATATCTTATGAGACCCCACGTGATCCACTTGGGTTGCGCGCGGTCTCATTTTTTATTTTCTTTTAACTATTTTCTTTATTTTACCATTTTCTATTATTGTTAGGGAATTAACAAATTTCGTGTTGTAAGCATTAAATATCGTATCTATCTGTTGTGTTACAGCATCATTGTCCAATTTATAATCACTAATATCAATGATAAAATTATCAGCTTGTTTTTCCTTTCGTTTTATAGCATTTCTAATTGCATCTTTCGATTCACCATTCAACTTTTTTAAATCAAATTTCTTTCCATCTATTTCAAAATCTGGTGCTGATATATTTTTATATTTTCCTGTTATTTCCGGAACAAGTGATACTTCCTTGTGAAGTGAACTACTAATCATATTAGCAATTCCTTTTTCATAGTCATCATGCCTCTGTATAACATTAATTCCATCAATCATATATTCTTTGTCTTCAACAATGTACCTGTCTAAAGTTTTTATGTTTGCCTCTTTTTCTTCTTTGTATTTTAATTTATCCGTTATATCAATATATGTTCTTGACTCTTCTCCAGCAGATATTACAGTATTACTATTATCCGAACTTAAAGTTCTTTCTTTTTCCTGTTTATATTCCCTATACGCCTTTGTCTTAGTCAGGTCTGCCGTTCCTGATTCATACCTGGTACGGGTTGTGTTCGGAGGGAACTTACATACTTTGCAGAACTGCTTATACTTTCTTCCTGCCTCAGACAGTTTCTTTTTAATCTCTGTAGTATCCTGTCCTGTTCGCTCTAATGCGTCTCTTTCCCTTTTTAACGCTCTTATATTTCTTTCCTGTTTTCTCGCTTCCTGTGTCTGTGCATAGAAATCAAGGACCTTACCATTCCATACCACCGGTGGCTTAACAGGCTGTTTGGCCGGCAATGAAGATATTCCTTCAAACCATACGTTATACAAATGTCGGCAGTTATAGCCAAACAATCCAGCCGGATCGTTTGCGTGCATATTGTCGACGCTGTAACCTGTACACTCCCAGAGGTCTTCTATATTCTGCTGCCCTACTCGTTTAGCTTCCTCACTGTAATCAGTACCCGGCTTAATGTAATACACCTTTCCCTGCCATTCTTCGTGATTGGCAACTCCTACTCCCGTGTTTCTCGCTCCTGCGTGTTCCTGAACATATACGAGATTTTCACCCATCTCTTTTATATTGTTATTCTGTATCTCTCCTGCTATCTGATGTGCACCGGTTCTCAAAGCTCTTGAAACCGCAACGTCAAGGTTTTCAGCTCTGTTGCCGTATGTAACTGTCTTTATTCCGCTTTGTGCCAGATTGCGGACCGTATCATTAAATACCTGTTCCTGCGAGAAAGTCCCTGACATAAGTTTTATCATTGCTTTATCAAGTTCATTGCGATAAGCATTACCAACAGACGCAAAACCACTTTTTGTTTTAAAGCCTAATGTCCTGGTGAGGTTCTTCATCTCACCCTTTGTCTGTTTTTTTATGCCGTCTACAAGCATACTTAGAGTGCTTGCTGACGTGGTTAATAACTTCCCTGCCTGTTTCCAGACTGCAAGGTCGTCATACCATGCCATGTCTCCTGCTGCCGCTAATATCTTATCTCCTGCCTTATAGGCATCATTCTCTATCTTCTGTATCAGCTTTGATATTTCTTTCTTATATTCGACAGTATTCTTCGCTACTTCTTTTCGGAAATCCTTATCCGCATTAAGCTTTTTCATTGCTTCTTTTCTGATGTACGCCGGACTATAGCCTTTTCGATACATTGATACAGCCATATTCTCGGCTGTTCTTGTATACTTCATTGTCTTTGATATTCTTCTTGCTATATCAGATATTACTTCCTGCTCCAAATACTGGAAAAGCGGAGACAATGCTCCGCCTATTATGTCTAACTGGTCATTACTTAGCCTTAGTCATACCTCCTGTTGCACCGGTGCAATTATTCATCTTCATCCGTTTCATCTTCCGGTGTATCTTTTTCTTTGTATATCCTCGTTGCTTCCTTTTCCGTGAGATTATATGCGTCCATCAGATACCATATTGTGAGCTGTGGGATGTCAAATGTCACTGCATCATTTCTTTTCCTTTCCAGGATACTCTCTTTATCGATTATCAGACTGTCATCATAATCGATCTTAATCCCCTGGTTTAAGTCATATCCTGCATTATTAAAGCGGTTTTCAAACCATTCTATTGCTTTGATGATTGTTTTAATGTACTCGCTTGTCTGGTATCTTTGGCGGTTAAGTGCCTGCATCTCATCCTGTTTGCTTCCGATATACTCGGTTGCTGTCTGGATCTGGGAATTTTCAAAAGTATACTTCTTAGAGCCATAACCGAAATTCAGGCTTAACAGCGACAGAAGAAACTCAAACGTATCTCTTACGTCTTTTATTCGTATCTCTGGATTATACTCATGTATCATATTCTCCTGCTCCGGAAGCTTCTCCCCTGTTAGTACGAACAGCTTCTTATTTTCGATTGACTGTGTGATGTTATGACTGGAGTCATATTTGCACAGCAGGTCATTAACAAGTATTATCTTCTCACCTTTATCAAGGTCGGAGAAAAGAATATTATAAGCGAGGTCGATTCCTTTAAGAACAGGTATACTGTTCCATATTTTTGGCAGCCCATAGCCTTCTCCCATCTGTTTGAGATTATTAACTTCTGCTGTTCTATAGACTGCAAATGGTTTTATGTCTCCAAGCGTTATAGAGCTGCTATCAATCTCCATTCCATTCTCATTAAGAACATAACTGTCTGCGTTATATATGCCGTTGTCATCCCTTGTGAAGATTACAAGTGTGTACTTATATTCGCTGTCTTTCATCTCTTTACTGCAAAAGGCAGCTTCTGTTACTTCGTCATTCACAACCGTCAGCGGTACATACTGTGTCGCCGATACATAGTTTAATTTAACATTTCCACCATGTACCTCTCCATCCTGTGTTACATTCGCATTTTCGATTGAAATGTACACCGCTTCCGTTCCCAGTGCGGAGGTTTTCTCTATCTGCCGGCGAATCATTGTATTCCACCTGTTAGCTTCAAGTATTTTGTTGATTGCTTTGTTTTCCTCTTCATTTTCAAGAGTTATCTCTGTTATCTCACATAGATTTGCATCATCACTGCAACAACGCTTCGCCATATTGAGCCTGTTAAGCTCATATTTAACGCCATTAACGGTCACACGGCTGTGGAATTCTGATATGCTCTCGTTGTTATACCAGTCCTCACATGCTTTGATTATTGAGTCTGCATTATTCCTGACCCTGTATCCTTTGTTTGCTAAAAATTCACTTATTATCTTGTCCCTGTTAAAATTCTCCTTATCTATCTTGCTAAATCAATATATTCTATGAAATTCAGAAATGTATAACAAAACGCATCCCATCTGTCATTGATGTTGCCTATATTCTTATCCTCCGGTATTCCCGGTTTATCTTTATCCCACCGAAGCTTTCTTAATGCCTTTCTTGTGTTTACACAGCTCCTGTTTATTTTAAGTCTGCCACATGTCAACAGATAGTCTATTGTTCTCGGTCTGTCTTCAACTTTATTTTTTCTGCAACCCGCTATTCTAGCCGTGGCGAGCCCATTTTCTTTAGCTGCACTTCTCAATGAATTAATGAGCGTAGGGGATGCACAATCAGGAAATACCCAATCAATTCTCCCATACCGTTCTTTGCAGCTTTTGTAGAATCTTATAAAGGTGTCACATATTGTCTTTGAATCTATATTATCGCCTAAAGGACAGGCATCCTCTTCAAGTCCACGGAATTCCTTATATCCGTTTATGTAGCCTGTCAGGAAGAACGTTGTCTGTGACCCGTCTCCACCAAAATCCACACCCATTACTATCTTGCTGAACTGCTGCTGCCCTTTTTCGTCATACAGATATTGTTCTTCATTTTCTGCGTAATAACGGAATATAAGACCTTCTGCAACGCTTCTCAGGCCTTTTATATCCCTGTCATACCAGACCGTACCTTTCTGATAGGTTTTTAACACTTTCCTTATGCGTTCAGATGATAGCGCCATATTGTCGACAATAGTAAAATGGCCGTAATTGTAACCATAAGACTTATCTGCTGCCTGCATTTTTTCATGGTAAGCTAAGATATCTGTGTAATACCAATGCTCCGGTTCTTTGGGATTAAAATCGTGAAATACTTTTCTGTCTGATGAGCTTAATGTTCTGTCAAACACTTCTTTCAGGAACTTAGGATGACATTCGTTAGCTTCTGTCACATATGCCATTCCGTAGGTATTTCCTTTAATCAGTTTCTCATCTCCGTCTTTTCCTCCTCCGGAGATTAATACTATCTTTTCTCCAGTCTTGGTCTTGACATATACACAGTCTCGGTCTTTATACTTGCCTTCACGATATCTTCCTTCAAAGTAGTTAAGAAGACCGTAACCGTCGCAGTCAAGTATATTAAGCTTGGCAGTTGCCATTGAAACTCCTGCAATAAGATGTATTTTATTCTTATGGTGTTCAAGCATACTGCAGAATATAAGGGTTGAAAGAACGTTCTTACCGCCTCTCTTACCACCTTCCGCAACAGAAAACCATGAGTTTAACGCTTTACAAAAATAATCAAATTGTCTCTCCGATAATGGTGCCGGTATATTCCTGATTCATCACTCCAAATCCTCTATATTTCTGTTTGGTGCGGTTTTCATTACTGCTTCTGCAAGCGTCTCAATGTTCTTTAACACGCTCTCGACTGCTGATTCTGCCTCAGGTTTATCTTTCTGTTCAAGATACTGTTTTCCTAAGAAAATTGCCATTCGTGAGTCTTTCTTGGCAAGTGCCCACTGTGCACGTCTTAAACTTGTTTTTCCTTTTTCTCTCTTTATACGAAAAACTTCGGAGAAACTCATATCATACTCTGCTTTACACCATGCGTTCAATGTTTTGTCTGAAACGTCCAATACTGCACATATTTCTGACTGTGTACATTGGAGCTCACATAGCTTCTCAAATGTCGATTTAGTTATTAATTTTTTCGGTCTTGCCCTTGTCTCATCACTCCTTTTGTTTTTATTAAAACACACCGGGCATTGCGTAACAATCAAAAAGAGCAGACAAACGCCTGCTCTGTATCATTTTTTTCTCTTAATTCTTCTTTCTTCTGCTGCCAGTTCCCTGCACCGCTCTATAACCATATCCCCATCCGCTAATGTAAACAGCTTCTTAAACCAATCGCCTCTGAAGAACATTTCACAAAGTGTTATTTCTTTTCGGCTTGTTTCAAGCTTTCTGATGAGTGTATATGTTTTGTTATATTTAGCCTTGGCAGCTTTCGAGTCTGTATTCATTTTGCTTAAATCCGCACGAAGCTTGTCTTCTTTCTTTCCAATCTCTTCAATGCACATGTACGCATTTTTAAGATCCTGTACTGCTTGCATCACAATAGCTTCTCTCAACGTGTCAACCTGTTCTTCTGTTGTTATCATTAACCCTGCTGCCACCTCCCTTCTTTCTGCGGCTTATCAGATTTCTACCTCTTCTGTGATTTTTTTTGATATATTGATTTTAAGACTTCCGTCTTTGGTGGTGCTTATATTCAGTGTCGACTTGGGTTCATCACGAATTCTAGGAGGTATTTCAAGCTTTGCCTTTAAAATCCTGTTATTCATCACATCTCTGGCAATAGCTTCTATGTGTTCTCCAAGTTCGCCTTCTTTACCCACAAGGTTTTCAAGAGTCTCAGCAACTCTTTCATTGTTCTTTTTTACTCTAGTATAACTCATTGCCTGCTGACAACTGCATGATTCCGTTGCCAGTTCTACTCTCTCTTCATCTGTCCTATAATCCTGGATATGTATGTTAATAAGTTGTCTGCAGAATTTACAACATGCAACCGCTTCTATTACCGGAAAGCCGTTTGCTTTGTCTTTTTTTACTTCGTCTGTTATCATATTATTCTCCTACAATACTGATTTTCCAAATTCTTTTATAAAATAATCCCTGCTGCCGTAATGCTCTTCAAAATACATCTGTGCCAACTGCTTTACAGAGTTATCAAGCTCTTTATCAAAATGTATTCCCTGTGAACTTAAATTGTGATGTGGTCCACAAAGGTATATTTTCAAGCCATATTGTTCCGATTTACGCCTGTTTGCTGTTCCTTCAAAGATATGATGCTCATGTATTCCTTTTACTGCTCCGCACACATAGCATATCTTTCTTCTCTGAAATACTGATTTCATACCGCTTCCATTTCCTTCTTTGCGTCATATATTGTTTTGTATGCGTGTGCCAGTTCTGAAGCTTTAAGCCACAATGATATAAGATTGTCCTGTCTTTCTTTAGATTTCCACATCTCTGTTATCTTAGTAAGCTCATTTTCCGCATACGCTTCCATTTTATCTACAAGTTCTTTATTTTTCTCAATCCTGTCATCCATTTCTTTCACCTCCGGCTATTCCCTTAAGTCTGAATACAAGCTTGTCTGTCTCTTCAAGCAGTATTTTTACTTTATCCGTGTCTGTTTTATCTGATTCCCATACAGAAGACATTTTTTTGAGTGATGATGTTATTGCCGCTTTATATCCTCGTATTGTATTATCACCTTCATTATCTTCCTTAGGTGTTTCAATCTTCTTCTTTTTGGCCGGAACTACTTTCTTCTCCGGCTTTTTTACCTGTTTTACCGGGGCTTCTTTATGTTGCACCGGTGCAACTTCCTGCTTTTTAGTCTGTTCCTGTTCTTTTTCCGGGGCTTCTTTTTCCGGGAATGGCATATTGTAAGTTTTTTCCCACGATTCTCTTGGTTGTAGTGCATAATCAAATAACCGTTTTATACGTTCTGCTAACTCTGTCCATTCGTACATTTCCTTGTCATCTGTGTTACGGATATTAACAAGTGATACCTTTTCCGGTTTCATGCTTAGTAAAAATCTGCCGACTCCCTGCACTCTAACAGTGTAGATAGCTTCTGTCGCAGGTGCGAATATATCCTGTAAGTCCTTCTCATTCTTTGAACTGAATGCCATAACATATTTATCCGGCTGTTCATACATAAGCTGATGCAGAACCTTTTCAAAATTATCTTCTATCTTTTCCTGTTCTGCTGCCTGTCCTTCAAGATATACCTCCATAGGGGCAATATGGCTTTCTTCGTCAATTTCATCTTTGATTGTCTGTATTTCGCTCTTTGTAAAGGCAGGGGACAATTCCTCCCTGATTGTCTCAGGAATATTAAGCATAACCGCCAGCTTGGAATATCCGTATCCCTGGTACTCCGACTTAAGTTTGTCTGAATATCCTCCTTCGCTAAATTCGTCGTTAATATTTATCCAGCGCGAAACTATTGTTTTATCAATACCGTATTCTTTATATGCCATTTCATTGATACTTGAATATCCGCTTCCTGCCAGAATATGTGGATTATCCCTTGCCAGCTTAAGGAGATACCCGATTCTTACAAATCCTTCTGCTGCCCTGTTCAGCTCATTATCGAGATTTTGTTTGAATGTCTTATATGTTGTAAGTTCTTCCATGTTTTTCCTCCTATATCGCCTGTTTCAAAGTTTTTGCTTTTACATATTCTTTCAAAAATTTATCTATTTCTTCCGCATCCGGAGTTTTATCATATGCCTGATGTCTTTGTATCACTTTAAAATCTTCCGCCAACTCAACTGTACAGTATGGTATATCCGGTTCTGATATTTTTCTGAGAAACATAATATATCTTTTGCCATTATTGTGATTCTCCATATACACATTACTGCTGCCTACGCAATGATGAAGGGTTGATCCTTCAACCACAATCTCTCCGGCGGTTTTAGCAGGACGTATGATAAATTTTTCAGTCTTATATCCATAAATGGAATTTAACTGCTTAAAATCTTTTGCTATCTTAGTATATTTTTCATTCATTTCCTTCTGCCGTTGTTCTGACTTTTTCCGCTCTGTTTCCAGAGTTATCTCTGTGTGTGCACGTTCCAAATCTTTAGGAAACAGAGTAATACTGTCTTTCATGTCATATCCGGCCCCGTCTTTCATAGCCAGATAATCCGAATAAGTAATGATATTCCACTTGTGCTTATCCATATAGTTTGAGAACTTCTTATATGTCATATATTTAAGACATGTCTTTATATTTCCAATGTCTCGTGTGTTTTTTCTCAGCTTATCTATAAGCTCATTGTCAAAATGTTCATTAGTTGATTTCTCCATTTTGAGAACATCCCATAAGTTTTCTGCACCTTTTGCCTTAATGAGCATATTAAGTCTCTCCGGATATATTCCAAGCATCATATACGGCTTTTTCCCATCTACTATCTGTTTTCCTCTGCGGATTGTTGAATCAGCAATATATGTAAGTCCAAGTTTTGACAGCATTTCCAGTTCAGGTGACTTTAAATATGCGTCTGCATATTTGATAGGGCTTATTCTCATTCTCTTTTTTAGGAATTCTTCCATTCCACAATACCCGATCGGTGTATTTTTGAGTTTCCAAAATCCATACACCTGTTTAAACTCTACATCAGCTAAATCTATATGATCATAGTTCCAGCATCCATCCCAAGCCATTCTCCCATTCTGACTAACCCACTTGTTGCCGGGCTTATAGGCTTTATCTGATGTCCTTCTGCCGGCAGAATACACAGCTTTTACAAGTTCCTTGAATTCATATTTCTCGGCTTCGCCATTTTCATATATCTTTTTCACATTCATAAGAGTGATTACCGCCTTACCTTCACTGTTCTGAATGTCATATGCGTATATATTTTTTTCCCATGGTCCTTTGTAATGCCCTTCCTGCTTATATTCAGCAGGTGTATTACAAAACCTGCAAACACACTTGTTGCCCGGCTTTGGAGCATCTATATATGTTTTTGCATAATCTTCTATTGTTACGGGCAGACCCGTGTAATATTTTTCCCTGCTGCCACAATGTGTGCAGGTAAGAAATGCCGTATTTTCTTTGCGAAGATAATACATATAATTATCAGGAAGAAGGTTCTTGGCCCATTCGTAAAATGTTTTGCTATGTTCAGGAGCCAGTTTAAGCAAGTCTTTTATTTTCTTCTCTGCATTATCGACTTTTCTATCCTCTTTTTTTCTCTCAATATTCTCTTCTGCTTCGTTAATGGCGTATATTACATGCCTGTCCTCTCTTTTGCATTTCAGAAAACCATTTATTTTCTTTTTTGTCTCATCACTGAAGTGAACTTCAGACTTGAAGGTCTTTATTGTCTTATATTCTCCAAGGATTTCTGTATTCCAGCAATAATCTACTGCAATTTTTTTCTTGGACCATCTGTCATCCGCCGGATAGTAGTTTTCATAATCATCCTTTGTCAAACATATCCTTACTACCGGTATACCAATCATATTCTTATGGTTCTTGTATATTTCAAGAATAAGTACATCCGTGTTATTGACCTGTTTTATATCTGCTGCCGTTACATACTTTAAACCGGCACCCTGTACGGTATGTGCTTTAAGATACTGTATTTTTTCAAGAGCTTTTCTCTGCATAATACCGCCTACTTTCCAAGGTAATATTCTTTAATCAGCCTGTGTGCCGTTCCTGCTCCCGGTATTCCTAACGTTACCCTGCCTGCCGATATTCCGCTTGCTTTGATAATATCCGCCGGGACTTCGTACTGGTTGCTATACGACCACTTAAGCAACAATGCAATGCAGCCTTTAAGGGATTTTCCTTTTTTTCTGACTGCTGATGCCATTTCATTACTGTCAAGGCACTGCAGTTTTATATACTGCACCCAGTCCTCCATTATTTCCGTTATCTTAAGTTCTGCCATTTCTACATTAAGTTTGCCGTATGCGGCTGTAAGAGGCGTTGTAAGACTGTCAATCAGACCTAATTCATAATCTTCACAGTCATCTTTATCTATGCCATTTTCATCTGCAAGTATCTTAAGTGACTCTGTATCGCCTTCTTCAAGAAGTCCTTCTGCTGCCATATTTAGCTCTTTACAAGAGTCAAATTCTCCGAATTCTCCGAATTTTTCAAACATTCTTTTTTCTCCTTTCAAGTTCTGACTGAATCCATCCACTATACGAGTGCGTTTCTTTTATGTGAAATTCATACTTATTTCCTGTCAGCAACTCTGTAAGCTGTTGCCAGAGATCACGGTTCTTAACTTCTGTTCCGTGTGAATTTCTCCACCCGTTTTCTGTCCATTTTTTAACCCAATCAGGAAATCCCATTGTCAGATACGAAGATTCCGTGTATATATTCAAATTGCATTTTTCTTTAAGTCTTTCCAAGGCTTTTGATAGTACAAAAAGCTCTGCCCGGTGGCATGATATTTTCTCTACTTCTATCACTTCTGTCCTTGTAACCGGACCTTTTGCAGTTATGTATTCAAGAATGTATATTGCATACCCGTCTCTTGCCTGCGGTCCTTTTATCCCATTTCCAAGGTATATGTTTACGTCTTTCATATATTCATTCTCTCACTTCGTATCTCGGTATACCGGTACCAGCTCATCCCAGTGTAGGGGTTAGTCCCGGTATTTATGCTGTTTTTGTCTATGGCATACCCTCTTGTCGGTTTTGGTCCTTCGATTACAAGGCTTCTAAGCGTTCTGCGCTTATATTCCTTTATGACCGGCTGTGGTTTAATAAGATTTCTTGATGACTGAAATCTTACAAGGCTCTTGCGGTCATCTTCAGGAAAGAAGCTAAGCTGTCTCTCCTCTTCCTCCGGTAGTTTTGTTATATACTTTGCAAGATCATCCACTCTGTATTCACCTTCATAGGGTGTTACATTAAAACGTCCCGGTTTCCATGCCTGTCCGAGAATATCCATAGTATTTAGTTGTTTTCCCCGGTTAATGAGGATATGTATGTGTGGTGCTCCTTTTTTGCCAATCTCCATACGATAGATATATTTGAGTTCTTCTCCGGCTTTCTTATAGACACTTCTCAGCTTTCGTATAAAAGCTTTTATGTCTTTTTTCATAACTTCGGAATCACTAAACCTCGTACCTGCAGGATACTTGAGCGTGGTCCATAAATCACCTTTATCAAAGTTGGCCAGAATGAGACGTCTTACATATCTCCTACGGTTCGCCTGGTTCTGCTTCTGTATCTGCTCAGGTGTAGGCTTTAACTTTAATGACCTTTTCTCTCCCTTAGCTCCATAATTACCAACGTATACATATTCGTGATCTATGTTGTGAGGGAGATAGTATATCTTTTCTCTGTATGCCATGTTCTTCTTTTAATATATTTTAAGGATGTTATAAAAGGGCTTATGCCCTCTGATAATCACCCTTGAAACCTATTGTTTCTCCTGCATCTTTTCCAGTTTGAATTTTTCAAGTTGCCTGATTTTTTCAATCTCTACCGCATCCGATACGGTAATTCTCATACCAATATCGTTTTTTATAAATTCTTCCAGTTCTTTTGAGTACACCGGAATCTTTTTAAGACCTTCGATTGCCGCTTCAAGCAATACAACGATTGCTTCTGCTTCCATAGGTCCGATTGCCCCAATAGCTTCAGTTATTGCTATTGACTTTTTCCGCATGAACACAGGAAGTTCATGCAGTTTTTTTTCAAATTCTGTTCTATCCATTCTTATTCTCCTTAATCCATGCCATATTCGCTAATATGGCATCCGAATATGTACTACTGTTGTTATAAGCATTTAATGCCTGTATTAAGTCTCCCTGGTATTCTTCAAGGAACTCATTGAGGGCATATATGCCAAGTTGCACGTTTTCTGCAGGATCTGTTTTCCACTCTGCCAGTCCGAGAGCCATAGCGGCATCATCCCACCAGATATCCTGTACCTGCATTAGTCCATAGGCATGTCCATTATCACCTATGGCATCAACACAGAACGCTGATTCCTGCTTGATAATTGCAAGAATAAGGTCATAATTAAGACAATATTCTTTGCATGAATAGTATATTGATGTCTGTAATCCTTTTGATAGCGGTATAAAATCATAAGGTATAAACTCCATTGACTTTTCCGTGGTGTCTACGGTTTCAGTATTTGCCTTAATTTCAAGTTCCACTTCTGCCGGTGACATAGTTCTTGTCCCGGTCTCCTGTGTCCGCCTGCTGCAGTTTACCTTTGCAACAAGCAAAGGAACAGAAATCAAAATACCAATGGCGGCATTAATTAATAATGTTGCCTTTTTCATTTGTTTCCTTCTTTCATATTCAATTTTCAGGCCTGAGTGCTCCATCAGGGAATCGAACCCTGCTTAATTCACCTTTGATATGGAGCGTGGCAGGTGCCTATCGACACCTGCTGTCATTTATCTCGGAGGTCTGTGGCGGTGCTATATGCCGTTCCTGCTGCCGCCACACCTATTTTTTCTCTATGTATCCTAATGTTGTCAGACACTGTCTGTTTAGTGCTGATGATATTTCTTTCTGTTCTGAAGGGGAAATATCTTCCCACTTCCTTATTACATCATTTTCAACAATG
>ERZ1034984.1016-NODE-1016-length-28835-cov-8.369215_pt1 | contig 28835 bp, 40 predicted proteins | sample MGYA00520589_ERZ1034984 | MGnify/ENA primary metagenome ERZ1034984 (study PRJEB33766, sample SAMN09781790) | gut metagenome | biome: gut microbiome | host: Homo sapiens | place: Madagascar | study: EMG produced TPA metagenomics assembly of the PRJNA485056 data... | reverse complement strand
TGGGAACAACTCATCGAAGACGGGGTCGCGCCCCTGGCTTTCTAGCACGTCAATCCTGTCGAGGAGAAAATCCCTTTCTTCTTCGATGGGAATTTCCCAAGGAGGATTCCCGATTCCATAGAAGGCTTCCAGCGAACCTTGATCGTTGCAGAAGTTGCCCGTTCCATGGTCTGGTTCTTCATACAGCCCATCCAAAACCTCTTCCAACAAAGAGACTTTGCGGTCAGCAAGCTCGCCGGTCTTCAAAAAACGCTTAAGTTCGGTCCTCGTCATGCAATCCATGAACCAGAAAGAGGCATGCGAAAGCCCGCACGGGCACAAGCCCGTGTCCACGTTGTAACCGATGAGGTCGATCACCTTCCGCCGAAGTGCTTCCACCTTCTTTCGAGCTTTCTCAGCCTTCTTTTCCTCGGGGCTCGAAGAATGAGCTAGGCTTTTGATTCTACTGTTGCTGGGAGCACGCCATTTAATCGATTCCCGTCGCGAAGCGTAGGCAATCACCTGGTCAATCGTCTTGATTTTCGACGGGACTTTCCCGTTCGCCATTACTTTAATCCAATCTACAGACAGTCCGCTTGCAGACGAAACTTGATATACATCGTGTTCTATTGCATCTTTTCGTAAAAGCGCAAGGCCATCTTCAAGTGCCTTTTGCTCGCGAGCTAACTCGATATTCGCTCCGGAAGCGTAGCTAATCACCTTGTCGACGATGTCGGGTTTACGTGGAACGTGCCCTTTCATCATCCTGCAGACGAGGCCGTTGCTGATGCCCGCCACACGAGCCACCCTGGCTTGCCCAAACCGATTCGCATCTGCTTGAAGCACAGCGATCGCCTCATCAACGCTCGTGGCGCCTGTTTCGCTTTCAGCCACTGCCGCTCCTTCCCTGCATCCGTCAATCTGCGGCCAAACCCTACATAAACCCTACAGCGAGCAAAGCCCGTTGTCAAACAGGATATCCCCAGGTCAATTTACTCGTTTGGCCTCCAGGCCCTCTCTTGAGGCGGAGGATTTCCCCATCCGGCCCTTTCTCTGGAGAGCGAATTCGATAGGTCCACGAGAAGCTTTCGACGCTCTGCGGAGACATGCCTCCATCAGGGAATTCGCAGACGACGGCTCCTATTGGAGAAGGTTGCGAAGAGGGTCTCTTTTACGCGTCTCTCGACGTGGTCTCGGACCTTTATCTTCCGCAGCGCGGCGACCTGCCGAAAGAACCTGTTCGGATGCGAGAAGGAGTCTCAACATCACTCCATCGGACCGAACGTGCAAGCTGGCGTCGTTAAGTCGATCCGCCGCTAACCACGGTCGCTTCACGGTCAGCTACGGGCAGTTCGCGGGCAGCTTGCGCGTAGGAACGACAATCAGCCCGCACTACCCTCGGCCGGCGCCCCATATCGTCGAGCTTGGCTGCACCTTGCAATTTTGCGGTACAGGTGTTCGCATCCTGTGGTATCATCGAACGCCGGTTCGTTGATACGGATGTTCTATTGGTAGACAGGGAGGCGCGATTCGGTGCGGTCGGGATTCGATGGGGGCGGCAAGACGTACATGTGCATCGACCTGAAGTCGTTCTATGCCAGCGTGGAGTGCGCAGACCGAGGGCTCGACCCGTTTAAGGCGAACCTCGTCGTGGCGGACACGACGAGGTCGAAGAACACGATCTGCCTCGCCATCACGCCTGCCATGAAGACGCTCGGGGTGAAAAACCGCTGCAGGGTCCGCGACATCCCCGGGGGATCGACTACATCGCCGCAATGCCGCGCATGAGGCGCTACATGGAGGCGTCGGGGCAGATCGTCGCCGCCTACCTGGAATACGTCTGCGCCGAGGACGTGCACGTCTACTCGATCGACGAGGCGTTCATCGACGCTACTCCTTACCTTAAGCTTTACAGGGTCGATGCGCGCCAGTTCGCGCGGGTGCTCATGGACGCGGCGTTCCGCGCGACGGGGGTCACCGCCACGGCCGGCATCGGCCCGAACATGCTCATGGCCAAGGTGGCGCTCGACGTGTGCGCGAAACACGCGTCCGACGGCATTGGCATGCTCGATGCGGAGAGCTGGCGGCGCGAGATCTGGTTTCACCAGCCGATAACCGACATCTGGGGCGTGGGCCCAGGCACCGCCCGGCGCTTGGCGAAGCACGGCGTCCACGACCTGGCCGGCGTGTGCGGCATGCCGAAAGAGGCGCTGCGCCGCGAGTTCGGAATCAACGGAATGCACCTGCTCGACCACGCCTGGGGCCTCGAGCCGTGCACCGTCGCGCAGGCAAGGAACTACCGCCCCCGCGGGAAGTCGCTTTCGAACGGGCAGGTGCTGATGAGGGACTACAGCTTCGAAGAGGTCAAGACGCTCGTGCGCGAGATGGCGCTGCAGTCCTGCCTCGAGCTCGAGGAGAAGGGCCTGGCGGCGCAGGCGGCAGGCCTGTTCGCGGGCTATTCGTCGAGCTGCCTACCGAAAGAGGCGCGAGGCGCGTTCTGCTCGTACGGCGGTTTGGGGGCTGGCGGCACCGCGAAGCTCGCGAGGCCTACGAACTCGGCCCGCGAGGTCACGGACGTGCTTCTAGCGGTGCTGGAGGCCCGTGTGGAGCGCGAACTGCCTATCCGGCGGATCACCATAGCGCTCGGCGGCCTCACCGAGGCGGAAAGCGTCCAGCTGTCGCTTTTCGGGGACGAGCCGGGGCAGGCGAAGGAGCGCGCCGCCTCGCGCGCCATGGTGGACATCAGGCGGAGATTCGGCGCGAACGCCATGCTGAAAGGCGCATCGCTGCGCGCGGAGGGCAACGCGCGCGAGCGCAACATGCAGATCGGCGGGCACAGGGCGTGACGCGCCGAATCGCTATTCAGGAAATCGGGAAGCGCGCCGAGGAGGCGGGTCGATGGGCAGGGCGATGAGCTTCGAGGAGGCGTGGGCGGCCGCAGAGCTTCCGAGCGTGGACACGTGGCCAGGGCTTTCGGCCGCCGAGAGGCGATACCGGGAAGGGGTGCTCGCCGACATCGCGCGCCGGGTCGCGGACGAGGGCGTGCACCGCGCCCTGCCTGGCGATGAGCGCGGCAGGTTGTTCATGCCTTTCGCCGCGCTCAAGGGGTACGGCGACGTGATAAGCGATGCAGAGAAGCGGGTGGAGAAGCGGTTCGGGGGGTGATGAGGAGCGAATAGCGCCCAAATCGCTTTACCTTAGAGAATGGCGGAACGCCCCTCCGGGAAGACCACGTCGTCGACGTGGAAGCACTCTTTCGTGGTCTTGGTATACCGCTTCTGAGGGTGCATCTCGATGGGCAGAGCGCCCGGGCGCATCGTCCCCCGTTCGGAGGCCCCCTGTTTGGCTGTCCGGTACTTTTCGGCAAGCTCTTCCGGCATCAGCTCCTTGACGAACAGGCTCGTCGAATCGTTTCTCGGTGTGCCCGCCGCGTCTAGCTCGCGGATCCTCGCAACATGATTGCGATTCGCCTGCCCTTCGTCTACCGGTTCGATCTCTTCGGGCTCGGGCTGGCTGGCGGCCGAGAGCGCGTCCGAGGATATGCCCCAGCCCTGCGCGAACTCGGGGAGCCTTCCGCACACCAGATCGTCTATCGCTGCGCCAGCCTCGTCGCGCGTCATGTCGTCGGGCACGAAACAGCCAAGACCCGCCCTGTCCGCCAGACTCCTCAAGTACGACCACTGCTTGGCAGTGGGGCGAGGCGCGCTCGCCCGATCAAAGCGGCGTTTCATCATGTCGCGGGACTCCCCCGCCGCGAACCAACCGGCGAACATGGTGCCGTCGTGGTTCGAGAACACCAGGGAGAAGCTGCACCCGCACTCGCCAGCGAAATCCACGACAAGGCCGCCCGACGTGAAGTCGAAGGGGTATCCGTATCGGCTGTGCAGCGGGCTCAGCTCGCGCTCGGGGCGCTGCACAAAGGTCGCGTCGACCGCATGCACTCCGATCTCCTCGCCGCAACACGGGCAAGTCATGACCTGAGAGGGGTACTGAAAAGGCATGCTTCGCCCTTGACTGGCGTCGATGGAGAAAAGGCCCGGCGCCGCGAGCGGCGCGACGAACCGCTCTACCGAACCGTCGGCGATTTCCTCTTCTGACGGCTCTTCGAACTCCGAGCGGCGAATCTCGTCGATGACGTCTTTTTCAATCTGTTCGAACACCTGCTTCTTTTCCTCCTGAGCCATCGCGCGCATCTCCTCTTCCTTGACGCGTCGATACCATTCCTCGGCTTCCATGGGAATTCCTTTCGTGTGGGCGTTCATGACGCCGCCGACTCTACTCGCTTCCCAATGTGCGCGGCGGTGCTTGCAAGGAAGCTTGGGCGGTTTGTTGGGTTTGAGAGTTTGATGGGCGCGGCCTGCTCAGCCGCCGCGGCGATAGGCGGATGGGGTTTAGGGATTGATGGGAAGGCGGTGAAGGATAAGGGCTTCGGCTGGGCCGTTTGGGGAGTTGATAGGCAAAGCGGGCGATCCACGCCGGCGCGGGGAAAATCCTCGATATTTGCGCGCCGGCCGAGCAGGAGGGAACACGAAGAGCCGTTCTATTCGCAAGAACGGAACGTTTGGACAGGTCGGGAGCGGTTGGGGGCGGTTGCGGATTTCGGTAGGCTTGAAGGTAGCGATACGTCGCAAACAAAAGAAATCGCGAGCAGTAGAAAGGGAAGCAGATGGCAGAGGAAGAAACCGAGATGCCAGCACGCACCAGCACGGAAGAGGTCGATATCAACAACAAGCTCGAGGCCTTGCGCGGCGGATTCGAACCTCGCGCGACCTGGGATGTGCTCGCTGCGAACGCCGGCATCACCATCGATGCATACGAGGAGGACGGCACGCTGCGATGCGCAGCCGTCATCGAGCCCGTCGAGGGCTCTGCCGGCGATTACAACCTGACCATCGCGTTCGACAACCCGGCCGACGACATCGACCGCGGGGACATTTGGACCCTTGACGCGGCGGTCTTTGTCGCGGAACGCGCCCTCGCCTTGGCAGGCGCAAAAGTCGACCGTGGCAGCTTGACGTCCTCGATGCGTCAAACGATTGAGATCCACGCAGCCGAGCTGTGGTCCGATATCCCCACTCTTGAAAATCGAGAGTTAGGGCAAAGGATAAAACTAGCCGATGAAAAACTTCTGTCGATGATCGACAAGGCGCAAGACATCGAAGGCTTCTCCGCCGCCAGTTGCGACCTGGTGGAGATTCAGAACGCGGTGCAGCAGGTCGATGACGCGCTCGTTGCGCTGTCCGACTTCCTGGGGGTGCCGAGAGCGCTTCGGTTCGACCAGGATTTCTGCCTTTTGGAGGCGCACGTCGTCCATGGGGTCGATCCCGATCTCGTCGAGCAATGGGACGACCTTGTGGACCAGATGTTTGAAATGAAGTCCGCGATTTCCCGCGAGGGAGTAGCGCTCGATGTAGAGAACGGCAAATGGGCTGCCTACGATGTCTGCGATGCAACGTCTGTGCGGGAGCTTCTGCAGAAGAAGACGGACTATATCTACCGCTGTTGCGAGCAGGTCGGTTACGACCCCTTCGCGGGGTTCAACTACGACGAGCTGTACCGCACCTTCGCCGACTGTAGCACCTTCGACAGGCTCTCCTATTTGATGGACGAACACACTTTCGAGTCGTTTATGGCGGCTCACAGGTTTTCATACCCTTCCGCAGACGAGGCGCTGAGCTTTTCCGAAACCGCCGCGATGGTAAGCTTCGCCGAAGACCGATATCCTCGCTTCGCCGTCCACAACGTCGGCGCATCGCTTCCTCGACGCTCATGGGACGGTGAAGACCGCCGTACGCTGGCGCAGGCAGTGTCCCGAATTGCTGAGTACGTCGATTCGATGCCTGTCGATATCACCGAGGAGCTCGCCGCCGAGGACGCTGCGCGCCGCTTCGGCCTCGCTAGAGAAGAGCTTGCCATGGCGCGCAACGCACCGGAGGCAGTGCAGGAGGCACTCGACTCCATGTGGGAGCAGACCTTGGAACCCTTGACCGACGATGCCCTTGATTATAAGGAATTGCTAAGCGACTTCAAAGAGTACGTCAACGGGCAGATCTCAGGGCTCGGCGACGGCAAGTGCCCGCTCGGTTCCGTTGAGGCTTGCCGCACGAAGATCGAGGATCTTGCGGCCAAGGACGGCACCGTAGGCGCCATAGCGGTCGTCGATCTGGAAAAGACGATGTCCAGATGGCATAACGCGTGCATGGCTCCCAAGCTACTCGAAAGCACGCCTATCGGCAAATCAACGGGAACAAGGTAGCGATGGGAAGGAAGAACATCGTGGCAGAGGATACTGATTGGAAGAATGAGGAGCCTCAGCTGGGAGAGGCCACTTGGTGGCGCAAGTACGATGGTTCATGGGACCTGGAGCAGCCCATCGAGGTTTACGAAGACGACGAAAAAGAACTGAGGGTCGTCCCTGTCGCGATCGTCAACAAGATCGGCGAGGCATGGCAAGTCGCCTACGCCCCGTACGAAGGCTTCGCTAGCTTCTACCCCACCTTCGAGCAGGCAGCAGAAGCCGCCGAGCGCGCGACCACGGAAGGGCAGGTCCAGCTCATCGGCCCGCGACCCGTCATCGACAAAGACAAAAGCGCCGCCCCCATTGCAGGGTGGTCGCTCTCGCCAGAAGGGGACGACTGGATGCTCCTAGCGGCTCGAAACCCCGATGGAACCCCTCTGCGGCGGCTCGGTCGAGGAAGGCAGGCTCGATGAGCAGGGCTTGTGGGAAGTGAGGCTGATCGGCAAGGACACGATATCTTCCTACGCACGATTCGATTCGCTTAACGATGCAATCGCGGAATGCAAGCGTCTCGTTGTCGAGCAAGGCTGCCGCGTGGAAGAGAAGACGCTGGATGAAGACATGGTCGCCCGGGTCAGGGAGAATGCCGGAAGGAACATCGCCAAACTTACTGCGAGCCATTCTCCTACTCCTACGATCCGCGGGTCGACCGCTAGGACGACTACGAAACACCCCTGAACGAAATCGAGAAGCTATTCGACAAGTTATCTTCCCGATACGGCATCGAGCTGGAGCTTATGGGGCCGAGGCTCAGTCCTGAAGAATCGCCGCTCAAGTTCTCCCCCGACGACGACATGGCATACCGCGCCGCCATCTTCGCCTTGGACGGCGAGCCGCCCCAGCGATTCTCGTTCGGACGGATCGAGGGCCTGATACATCACCTCGAGCAGGACGGCAAGACAGCGACCTTCGATAGGGACACCGGAAAGTGGTCCGTCGTCGACTCCGACGCGACCATCGCGCAGCAGGAATGCTCGACGACGTTAGCCGCCCTCGAACGCCACTTCCGCTGCCAGATTTCGGGTGTAGGGTCGATACCTTGTCCCATGGGGGTCGTTCGAGGCCGCCGTCGAGAAAATCGAGTGTGCGTATACGCTATCAGCTGGAACTCCTTGGGATATCTGGGCGAAACTACGCAAGGGAGATTTGGCTAGGAGGAGGATTTTTTGGGGCCTAGCTCAGGGCTTAGGGCGTTTGAGGGGCGCGGCATTCGCCTGCCAGCTAGCCATCCATCGTCGCCTACGACTGAAAGAGATAGGAAACTGTGGGTTAGGCGAAGACTTGTCGACGAACGCGCTTTAGATTGCTGACCTGGTATAATACATTTTGTTAATGACACAAAAACAGGTTGCTAGGAGGCTAGTCGAATCATGCAAAAGGAGGTGGATTATGTCGCTCGGTACCTTCATCCGTGGGATCTTGAGGAAAGAAACAGGCTCGACAGGAGACCATGGGAATACGAAGCAGTCAAACAAGACCTTAGATGGTCGCGGGACTTCATCTTCTCAGGATGCTCCATCGGGCCCGATTGCGATTTCGGCAGCAGAGGCTATCAGCCTTCTCGATAAATACAAACCGATAATCGACGAGCTGGACAGAAGGCATGTCGATTATTGCATCGTCGGAGGTTTAGGCGTTCTCCTTCAGGGCATCGATAAGTCTCCTGAGAAAGTTCGATTAACGCGCGACGTCGACCTCATGATCGACAACTCGATAGACAACGATTCGTTTATCGCTATATATCTGGCAGCATACGCCGAGAATGAAGACCAAGCAGAGATACTATCGCGCCACATAGGAAACTCGGATAGAGAGCACTATGGTTACGATTCGGTCGACCTCGAAAATCTCGGCATAAATCCGATTTCAAGCAAGCGATTTGGAAAGGAAATACCTGGAATCGATGTCGTCCGCCGCTTGAACGGACTAACCCTTGCCCAGCTGGAAAGCGAGCCCATCCGCATCAACGGCACCACATATCAGGTCGCCACCATTTCTACCCTGAAGGAGATGAAGAAAAGAACCGTCAGCATGCTAAAAACCTCGATTGCGGAAACATCCCGACCGCAAGATTTTCTTGACCTTAAGAAACTCGATTCGCTCGAAGCGTTGGCTCCGAAGAGCGCAACGGTTTCCGCAAGGCCGAAGAGACACGACAACGAGAGCATCCCGAAAGCAGCGAACAACGATGATTTCCTTCGTAACCGAACAATTTTGCCAGATGATCGTGGCCGCAGGCCTCGCAGGTAAATGCGCCCTAGCGCATGAAGCTGCGATAGACTCGTGGCAGCTCGACAACAACGAGGTTCCATATTGCCTCGATTTCGCATGCAAGTCGCTGTACTCGGGGTGCTGCGTTGCGGAGCTTGGAGACGAGACGCCCAGGCTCGTCGAATTCGAGCAGGCAGGCAAGGCGTGGGTCGGCTCGTTCAAAGGGGTGCCGGTCAGGGCGTGGCACAAGTTCTCGGGGGTGCCGTGGCGAAAGCTCAAGCGAATCGGAAACGAATCCGTCGGCGTCGAGTGCGTCGACCCGTTCATCGTGCTCGAGGAGATGGAGAAGTGCCCCGAGATGCGGTTTCTGTACGAGCAGCGGGCCGCGCTTGCCGCCTGCCTGTTCGTCGACGATATGCCGGCCGATCAGCTCAAGCGGTTCATCGACTACGTGCGGCCGTGCTGACGCGGCCTCAGCGCGAAAACGGTTTGCGCGGGCACAGCGAGAAAACCCAGTCCAGCGCCGCCGCCGCGCCGGCAAGGGCAAGCCAGAGGCCGGGCCCCACCAGCATTTCGACGTGCCCGGTCTTCATGGCAACCATCCCGAGCGGGATCTCGCACACCGCGACCGCCAAGCCGACGAGCAGGCCTATGGCCGTCGCCTCGCCCGCTGATGCGTCCTGCTCGTCGTTCAAGCGTTCCGCATGAACGGGCGCCGGCGGCTCCTCGGCGGCGTCAGCTGCGTGGAGCACGACGGCCTCCGAGCCGCTCATGCGTATCGTTACTCGCATTAGCAAGCTCCTTTCCCTTGTCTTTCGGAATTGCGCCGACGGGCTGTAAGCTCGTCGGCAAGCTGGGTGCGAAAGCGATGCGGCGGGCGGCCCGACCTGTTGACGGGCGGCACGCTCCCCCGTTTCGAAGGCGTTGCGGGGTCGGACCGCGTAGGCCCATCGCTTTGATTATCTATATGGATGCGAGAATGCCTCTCGAACAGCTTTTCCTGCATGCGGCATGTTGTAGCTAGTATTCTCTGTCCAGGATTTGGTGCGAATCGAGCAGGTTTCAGATGCGCTGCCGACAATCGTCATCTCTGTGTTAGTCCATGACATAAAGCGAATCGACTGGGTCTCAAACCCGCGATGCGGTGGAAGGAGGCGAGGGCATGTCCAAGACCTGGTGCGAATCGACCGGGTGCCGAACCGTCGCCGCAAGATGCGGGCTCATACCAGGGGAAACGCGGCCCAAACCTGGTTTCAAAACGCACGGATTCGCGTTCCTGCGGGGCATTGGCCCGGTCTCGCGCTTCAGGGCTTGGCGCCCCTCCCGCCCTGGCGGCGGTACAGTCGGAATTTTAGCACAGAGAGGCGCGACGCTCGCCAGGCTGCAAAGGAATATATGCGCCCAGGTTCGAAAGGCTAAACGGAAGACCGATGGGGAAACACAGGACGACGTTTTGCCTAAAGGTGGGTTTTCTTTTTAGAGATGAGGCTGTCGCGGCAGCTCGAAGATCCTCAAACCTAGGTTCGATGCACCATCATCGAGCGCCGTATGCAACATCGCCAAGCCGTACTTAAGACACAGTCCAGAAGCTGATACGATTCCATTAAGCACCGAACACGCGCAAGCTGTCTGCACGGCCAGCTTGCGTCTAGGACCTGGTGCGTTTTTAGACTGGTTTCGAACAGAGCTGTTCCGCATTACCGAATCAAATCAGTCCAAGACCTGGTGCGAATCGACGGGTCTAAAAGAAGAGTTATGTTACGGTAAGGAACAGCAGAGTCCAAGACCTGGTGCGAATCGACCGGGTCTAAAAGTATGATGGCTCGGATCAATTCGGCGGCAAGTCCAAGACCTGGTGCGAATCGACCGGGTCTAAAAGCGATAGCATGAAAAGCAGTCTCGTACCAGGAGAAAAGCGGTCCTGCCCCGTATTTCGATACGCATTCGCTTCGCGTTCCTGCGGGGCGTTGGCCCGGTCTCGCGCTTCGGGGATGCCCCTCCCGCCCTGGCGGCGGTACGGTTGGTTATTCTAGCACAGGGAGAGTCTTAGGGTTTGCTTGGCGCGGCCGGAAAGGCGCAAAGAAGAGTCGATGTCCAAGAACCGGTGCGTTTCGACCAGGTTTCAAAAGGGGCTTGCTTGGCCAAATCAAGGATGATCTGTCCAGGATCGGGTGCATTTTTGGCCTGGCCTCGAAGCGTATTTGTCTGATCCACCGTAAAGATAAAGTCCAAGACCTGGTGCGAATTGACCGGGTCCCAAACCATAATCGATAGCTGCCCGATATGGAACGGGTCCAAGACCTGGTGCGAATTGACCGGGCCCCAAACAGTCACAGCAAAAAGCGGCCTCGTACTAGGAGAAACACGGACGAAAACCAGTTTTCAAAACGCACAGATTCGCGTTCATGCGAGCAGTATATGCCCGGTCTCGCGCTTCGGGGATGTCCCCTCCCGCCCTGGCGGCGGTACAGTCGGTATTTTAGCACAGAAGGGGCGATGTTGAAGGGTTTGGGGGGTTGCGCTGGGCGCGGCCGGCGATGGCCGTCGCGGCGAAGAGTCGGTTGGATTTTGGAAATTGTCTTGGTGGCAGTGAAGAGAGAAGGCTTTGCTGGCCCGTTTTAAGGAGTTAAGTTGGGCAGTGCGGGGGATTGGCGGACGCTTGGAGATGGTGGACGCTCGGGGAGCTGATGGTGGGGACCGATGGTACGAGCCTTGGGGCTTTGGCGGACGCTTGGGGAGGGAGCCGATGGTGCGCGGCGAGGCATTTGCTGTCGCCCGCCTCGCCGTCGCCTGCACCGACAAGCCTTTGCAGAGCCAGGGAAAGGCACGCCTGGCGCCCGGTCGCCGCGCTAGCTGGCTGGCCGGAGGACGTCGGGGCCGAGAATCAGGCGCTCGCGACGGGCCGCCTTGACGTTGGCCGTGTGGGTTATAACGAGGTCAACTATCTGGTAGCCGGCATAGAGCTCGTCGACCAAGGGAGACGCATCGTAGGTCATGATCCAGCGGCTTCTGCAACGGGCCATGGACACCGCCAGACGCCCGTGCGCTTCGCGGTCGAACGCCTGGCGGTACAGCGTCGGGCCCTTCTCGACGTACGGCGGGTCGAAAAAGGCGAAGGCCTCGGGATCTTGCAGACGCTGGTCGATGAAGTCGACGGCGTCGAGGTTCGTCAGGGTTATGTCGGCGCTACGGGCGGCGATAGCATGGATCTTTCGCTGCAGCGTCTCGCGGTTGAAGCGCTGCCCAAGCTTGTATCTCCCCCGCTGCTCGCGCCCGCCCGCCGGTCCGCCGCGCAGGATCCCCGATATGTTCGTACGGTTGAGGTAAAAGGCGGACTTGCCGAGCTCCACCAGGCTTGCGCCCCCTCCCACGTAGACGCCCCGGTGCTTCTGCCACGTTCCGATGTCGAGCGGGACCGTCGCGATGAATTCGCAGAGCTCGTCGGCATGGTTCACGATTGCGTTCCACATCGCGCAGACGGCTCGGTCCGCGTCGTTTATGGCGATGTGCGGCACCTCGCCGGCCAGCAGGAGCTTGATGGCGATGCCGGCGCCCCCGGCGAACGGCTCCGCGTACGGTTTGCCCAGCTGGCCTGCCTGCGCCATGATGTTGTGGACATGCGGATAGATGCGCGTCTTACCTCCGGGGTAGCGTATCGGGGTCTGGGTGGTGGACATATAGACCGGCTTTTCCTTTCTTGGCAGGTATCGGGCTTTCGGCTGCCATGTCGGGGAGAACACGCGCAGGAGCCGACCCGCGGCCGCGCGGTGGTTTACGGCGCGCGGTCAGCTCGTGGTTGGCTGCGGTCAGCACGCGGTTACCTCGCGGGCAGCTGGGGGTTTGCTGGGAATTCAATAGGCGCGGCCGGCTAGAGCCGCCGCGCCGCGAGGTTTATGGGGTTTGGGGGGGGTGATGGATTGGCAGTGAAAAAGAAGGGTTTTGGTGGGCCATATGAGGGCTGTCGGCTGAACCTTGGGAGTTTGATGGACGCTCGGGGAGCTGATGTTGCGAGGTGAGGCCTCTTTGCTGCCGCCCGCCTCACCGGCGCCCGTCCGGTAATCCTTTGCAGAACAAGAAGTCGCACCCAGGGCGCTCTCAGGAGACCGCCTTCGACAACGGCATCGCTAAACCGCTCAAGATTCGCCGCCCCGGCCTTTCGCCACGCGGCCGAGGGAACCTTCGACGCGCTTGCCTCTCGGGGTGGTCAGAGCCTGCTCCATCGTGTACCCTCGCCGCAAACGCCCTTCGAGCTGACAGTTCGTGAGGCCCCACGCCTGCGCCAGGGCGCGACCCGATGGGTACTCTTTGCCTTCATGATCGACCCAGTGGCTTCCGTCGTGGGACCATTTAGGCCCCGAAAGGGCATCGCGGACGCTGAAACCTCGTTCCAACCGCTTGCGAAAACCCCGCGGGCTGATGCCCCATGAGGCGCACGCGTCCCGAACGCTCGTCGTCGGCTCGCCGTTTCGCAGCGTCATACCCTCGATCTTGGAGCGAGGCATCAGCTCGCCCGCCTTTCCGCCGCGGGCCGGCCCGGCTCTCGGCCGAGCTCGTCGGCTTCGACGAACTCGTGGTCGTCGCCCGCCTTCGCGACCTCCATGCCGACGAAACCGACCACCGCGATGCCGAGCATCGCGATGAAGACATTCATGAAGACCATCATTTTCGCACCTCCTGCGGTACATCGGCGTGCTTTCCATGTCGCGCATGCGCGGAGGGACCCTCATAAGTCCCGCAGCTCATGCGCGTCGTGGGAAGGGCGCTCTCGTTAGCGTCGTGGACGGGAATCCAGAGGCCGAGACGCTCGGACGCCGGGTGGCCGAGCATCAAGCCTAGCGCGCGGCCACCTCGTTTGCCGGGCAACCTCCCGCCCGCTCGCGCTGCCTTCTCGAAAACGTGCGGATGTTCGCGTGCTTTGGGAGCGTGAGCGCGTACTCAAGCGGCCACCCGCCGCTCATCCTCGCATCGTATTGCGCTTCGGTGATGCCCCAGGCTGCGCACATCGCACGCTTGGTCTTGTACACGTTGCCGAGGTGGTCGCGCCGCGCGGCGTAGGCAGGCTTCTGAAGGGCCTCGCGCGGGGTCATGCCCCTCGCGAGGCGCTTGCGATACGTGGCCGATGAGATCCCCCACGAACGGCACAGCTCCTCGAGCGTTGCGCACACGCGCCCGTCGGGCGCGGTGTAGAGGTTATCTGCGGCAGGCACGGCGCGCACCCCCGTCGCTTTTGGGCGCGGCCGCGAGAAGCAGCGCCTTGGGGATGTTGCTGTGGACGGTCCCGTTCGCATCCGTCATGGACACGCGCCCGGGGGCGGTGGACTTCACGCGGCCGCAGATCAGCTCGCCGTCCGGGTAAAGGTAGTAATACGATTCAGGGCCCGGTGCGCTCGACGTCGTCGAGCTGGGCGCGGCGGAAACGCTCATGTTCTTCAGCCTTCTTTCGGGTTGTCGTTAGAGATCGAATCAAGGGCGCGCGGCCGTCTCACGAAACAGGAAGACCAGGGAACAAGGAGATTTGCATCGAACAGGATTGCATCCGACCGCGCGTCCTCGATGAAGACGATACCGGTTTCCCAATCTGCGCGCGCCGCTTTGCAAGCCTTTACGCGGGCTTTTCGGGTTCGGCCGTGCTTATCGCCGCGTTTTCCATGTCGCGGCGCGCGCGGAGAGACCCGCAAAAGTCCCGCAGCGCGTGCGCGTCATGCGAAGAACGCGAAACGGAAAAAGAGAGTCGAAAAACGCTTTGCAGAAGGCCGAACCACCACGATCGGCATCGCACCCCCGCGCGAGACCCGGATGGCCTATGCCGAGTGCTTCGTGCCGGCCCTGCCCCTTCGGGAATGCGCGGCCCTCTGCGGAGTCTGCCTTAAGGTCGCCTCCCACGAATCCTACGCCTCCAAGAACCGCTCGCAGGGGACGGTCAACCGCATAAACGGCACCCATTCGCTGCTCGGCTCATTCATGGAGGGGTTCAAGGGCGTGTCCACCAAGCACCTCTCGGCCTACCTCGACTAAAACAAGAGCTGCGCAACGCGGCGTACCACGGCTCTTTCGTTACGGCAGCTCGCAAGGTGTTTTCGAACACCGGCAATGCGAACCAGGTCCGCTGGCAGACGTATGTCAAGGGGGATCCAATACGGCAGGAAATCCTAGAGCCGGCACTAAACTGGGCGAGCGGCAGCGGTATGCATAGGTACATGGCCGAACACCGCAACGACGACCGGATAGATGAGCTAAGAAACCTCGAATGCATCCTTGGCGGCGAATCCGATAAAAAGCACCTGAATATCCGGGTTTTCCATAAAAAGACTATCAGGAGCGTCTACGGAAGGCAAACAAGCGAGGCTAAGGTTCGCGGTATGTCAAACTGCCCTCTGTGCGCGTCATCCGGCCGAGCAAATCGTGATAAGCACATTTACAAAGAGACCGAAATGGACGCAGACCACGTTACAGCATGGAGTCGAGGCGGTTCGACCGATGAGTCGAATTGCCAGATGCTTTGCAAGCCCCATAATCGCTCTAAAGGAAACCTCTAGTCAAAAACCTAGCGCTTAATCAATCGACACGAGCTAGCCGATGTCTCTATGTGTATTGGCCCGCTCGCGTCAATTCTGGTCTAATAGAGCCAAAAGTAATCCTCATCGAGGTCGTAAACGTAAACAAGTTCGACAAGCCTGTTGCAGGAATCCATTGCAACAGTAACCCATTCTCCAGAATCCCTTTGCTTATATCGAATCATCGACCGCATGGCGGCCACCACATCTGCTCCGCCGCTCAAAATCCTCTACTCGCCCGCCTTCTTCGACCCGTCGAAGATCTCGAGTCGGTAGACCTCCTCCGCCTTCGTCGCTACCGCGCGGCCGCTATCGGCGATGCACCTCGCGTTGAGATACTGCGGCAAGAACAAGAGGAGCACAAGGAGCACGATTCCGCCGACAAGCGGAAACAAGGACGACGTCGCCCACGACGTCGTCCTTGTCAAAACCTTTGCTCATGATGGATGCCATCCTTCCCATCAATATCGGACCGGCCCCGACCTTAGCCTGCCTATTGGGGCGGCCTGCGCCTTCGCTAGGAAAGCACCTTGACCAACCAGATCAGAAAGGCCACGGAGCACGCCCATCCCGCCAGCACGATCAGGAGCTTGGCGACCATGAACCCCGGCGTCACGGCTCCTTTCGGAACGTTCTCTCCGCCGAACACGATGTAATGCCAGAAATAATCGCCGCAGTGCTCGCAATCCACCCAGCATCCGTACGGAAGCCCGCCCATGATATCGGCGATCTGCCTTCTGGGCAGACGCCAGCACCTCTCGAACGGATGCACTTTGGGCGCCCGGGCGCCCTCGAAACTCAAGCCCGCGCATTCGAGGCGGGAAAACCTGCAGCAATCCCAGAACATGCCGTCTATGTCGGCGCCCTTTGAGACGGAGAAGCTCGACAAATCGAGCCTGCGCAGCTTCTCGCAGCCGGAGAGCATCCGCTCGAAGCTGACGACGAGGCGGGTATCAAACCCGGAGAGGTCGATGCGGCGGAGCTTCTCGCAGGCACCGAACATATCAGACATATCGTTGACGCGGGAGGTGTCGAAGCCGGACAGATTCAGCTCCCTGAGCGATTTGCAGCCGGCGAACATCCAGCTCATGTCCTCGACCTTGCGAGTATCGAAGCTCGAGAGGTCGACCTCGGAAAGCAAGGTGCAGCCGCTGAACATCGAGCCCATGTTAACAGCGCTCGATGTGTCGAAGCCGGAAAGGTCTACGGCCACGAGCGAGCTGCAACCGCAGAGCAGCCCATCCATGCGCACGACGGCAGAAGCGTCCAGAACGGACAGGTCGAGAGACCTCAACCCTGCGCAGCCCTTGAACATTCGCTCGAAGCTGGCGACCTTGCGCGTGTCGAATCCGGAAAGGTCCACGGCGCCCAGGCTCTCGCAGCCGTAGAACAGGCCGCTCATGTCGACGACCTTCGACGTGTCGAGCCTGGAGACCTTGCACGAGATCAGGTTCACGCACCCTGCAAACCAGCCCTTCATGGAGCCGGGCGAGATGCCCTCGTCGACGACCTTGACGGACTCGATCTCGCAGGCGTGCTCGAGCCAGGGAGCATCTCCGAACGCGTCGGCCGGATACACAGCGTCGACAGAAGCCCCGTCGACGACCTCCCCCGGTTGCGGAAAGGCCTCGCGGCTATAGAACCGAAGCGACCGATCGCCACCCGAATACGCCGCGAACGCTCGATGTTTGCAATAAGCATCCGCGTCGTCGACGGGCATCATCCCCGCTAGGCCGTGCCCTACCGCAGGCATTGCAGAACCGCCCTGACCAGCAATCCCAGCAAGAGCCCGCCGAGCGAGGCGGCCAGCATGCGCCACCTGATACTGCCCGGCGCCCTTTTCTCCGAATCTGCCTTCATCCGGTATTCCATCTCCTTGTCAAGCAAAAGGCCCCCGATCCCATCGTCGACGATCTCGATGTCTGCGATAGCGCGGCCGTAGTCCCTCAGAATCCGGCTATAGGCCCCTTCATCGAGAACGTCGGCATACACCGCATCGGCCGTGCGGCCATCGAACTCCGCGCCGGCCTGCGGGACCTCCTCGCGCCTGTAGTAGCGCAGCAGCTTGTCGTCCTTGCAGTACACCGCGAAAACCTGCTTCTCGCGCGGGCCTTCATCGATGCCCGTCATCGCCTTACCGCTCATGGTTCTATCGACTCCTTCCAATGGCCTCGAGCTTGACCTCTTCATCTACGCCGTCCATCGCCTCCACCGCCGCCTCGCAAAACGCGGCGAATGCACAGAGCTTGACCCCCTCGCGAAAGTCGAAGCTCGAGAGACCTAAGCGCACCGCAGCCGCTGAACATCCGGCGCATGTCATCGACGCTGGACGTATCGAAGCTCGACAAATCGAGATCCCTCAGAGACGAGCAGCCGGCGAACATGGCGTAAAAGGCCGCCCGCGGCGGCCTTTGGTCGATCACAGATCCGACGACCTCGGAGCGAGCGCGCCAAGCGCACGCCCGCAGGTCGGGCAGAAGCCCGAAAGAGGCGGACGCGGCGCACCCTGCCCCCAATCGATGGCGTCGGGCGCGACCCGGTCCCCGCAGCGCGGGCACGAGTAGCGAACCGCCGCGCGCCCTTCTTGCTCGCCGACGTCGCCCACCGGCGGCGGGCCGTACGTCCTCGGCGACAGCGTGAAGCTCAGGCTCTCCGCCGCACGGTCGAGAGGGCCGTCCTGGGCATCAAGGCCTCGCACGGCCCCGGATATCGCGGAGAACAAGTTGCTCGCGAGGCTCAAAACGCCCCTCCTCTCCAAAATCGCCCGAAATCTCGCGCCGGACGCCGCACCCTGAAGGCTATTCGGCCTTCGGGAAGCGCGCGTCGTCGATGACGGTGATCAGCTTCTCGCGCTGCTGGCTTCCCAGGCCGCCGACTCGGCGGGCGGGGTCGATGCGCAGCTGCTCCATGAGGTTCTTGACCCTGGCGTCGCCGTAGCCTGGAACCGCCTTCAGGAGGTAGTCGACGCGGGTCTTCTTGACGATGGGATCGCTTTCCGCCTTCTCGAAGACCTGCTCGATCGTGATGCGGCCCTCGCGGAAGTCTTCGCGCAGCTGCGCGCGAACGCGGCGGGCGCGCTTGGCGGCCTCGAGGCCGCGTGCCTTCTGCTCTTCTGTCATCTTAGGGAGCGGCATATCAGCCTTCCTTTCTCAATCCTGCATATCGCTTGTTCAGCGGCCGGCCCGGGCGCGCTGGCACGGCGTCCTGCCGTCAACGTTCACGCTACGGGTTTCCCAATCTGCGCAAGGGTTTTTGCAAGCGGAATCCGCCTCTTTCACGAAATCCGCCCGCCCGCGCGCCGGGCGGTCTTAAGCGCTTAGGCTGGCGCAGGCCGACAGGAAATCCTGCCTCGCCGCCAGATACGCCTCTATCAGGCGCGCATCGCCGCCGAGCGCGGCGCGGACGAGGTCCGCGACGGTCGCGCACGAGCCGGCGTCGAAGTCGCAAAACGCGGAAAGCACGGTCTTGTGCGCTTGGAACGAGTCGTCGAACTCGTTGTCGAACATCGCCTGCACGAAGGCGTCGCGGGCGAAAGCGGGGTCTTCCATGCCGGCGGCCAGCTCCTCGGCGTGGCGCTGCTCCTGGCCCAGCTCGAAGAGCACGCGCGACAACTGAACGCGCTTTCGACCGAGCGCGACGAAACCCTCGTCGTCGACCTTGCCGACGAGCTCGGCCATCACCGCGTAATCCTCCCGCGAATGGCGCGCAGCCAGCTGCGCGTACGTCTCCTGGGCCCTACTCACCGGCGGCCTCCTCGGCGACGGCGCGCACTGCGGCGAGGCCGCAGCTCGCGAGCTCGCCTCGCGGCGCGACGCCGAGCTTGGCGGCGGCGATGAGATCGAGCAGGTCGTCGACCAGCTCGTCATAGAGCCCGCAGACCTCGGACGACAACCCGTCCGGCTGGTCGCACTTCGTCCAGAGGAAGGAGGAAAGCCCCTCCAAAAACCCGACGGTGCGCATCGCCGAGGAGAGCTCGTCGATGCTTGCCTCGATGACCACCTTCTGCTCCAGCACGATGTCCTCACTCCTTCTTTCCGTCGGCGTCCTTCTTCTTGCGCTTTGCAGGTTCCTTCGCTTGGGCCAGGGAAGCGGGCGCCTTGATCTTCACCAGGTCCTCGCGCCCCTCCCGCGCCTCCTCCATAGCGGCACTGCCGGCGGCGAGGACGTTCAGCGCGCCGTTGGCCTTGCGGTCGTGGACGCACCCGCACTCCGGGCACGTCCACTCCTGGTCGAATATCTCGGCGACCGTCTTCTCGACATGCCCGCACCGGCTGCAGGTCTGCGCCGTGGGCGTGCGCTCGGGCAGCTCCACGAAGCCGCGTCCCGCCCATTCGCACTTGTAGGCGAGCTGACGGTTAACCTCGAAGTAGTTCGAATCGCGGTTGCCCTTGTTCACGGCGCGCTGCACCTTGCCCGGCGAGGCGGCCAGCTTGCCGGTCGCTGCCGAGTCGCGCGTGCCCATGCGGCGGGCGTAAACCTCGCCGTGGGCGTTCACGAGCTCGCGGGTAAGCTTGTGGGTGTCGTCGGCGCGCATGTCGGCCAGCTTGGCCTGGATGCGGGCGACCTGCATCTGCTTGCGCTTGTAGCGGTTGGACTTCTGCTCGCCCTTCTTCGCGCCCCGCTTGACGGCAAGCTGGCGCTGCAAGCAGGCGAGTCGGTGTTCGAGGTGCTCGCGGCGCTCGGCGTGCGAGCGGTCGTAGACCTCGCCGTCCGAGTCGACGGCCCAGCGCTCGATGCCCATCGTCAGGGCGACCGGGCCGGCCGTCGGCTCGGGGGCCGCGGGGGCAGGCGCGCCGTCGACGTTGACGGAGGCGAACCAGCGGCCGGCCGGGTCGCGGCGGATGGTGACCGAGACGGGGCGACCCGCAAGCGTGCGGTGGACCACGGCGCGGACCGGATCGCACTTCGGGATCTTGATCCAGTCGTCGCCGAACTTGCAGCCGGCGGCCTGCACCTTGAACGAGCCCGTCCCGCTGCGCTTCTTGAACCGGGGGTAGCCAACCTTCTCGCCGCGCTTCACGCCGCCGAAGAAAAGCTTGTAGGCAGCATCCAGGTTCCTGAGCGAATAGACCAGCGCCGTGGAGTCCGCTTTGCTGAGCCAGGGCTCGCCCGCGGAGTTCAGGTGCTGCTTCTTGAAGACGGTCAGCGCGGCCGAGGTGTCGTAGAAGCTCATCGGCTTGGCGTCGGGGTCGAAGGCGGGGTTTTCCACCTCCTCGCAGAGGAAGCGGCCCTCGTCGTCGCGCGCCCACACCTCGCGGCCCTGCTCGTCGAGCAAGGGGAGCCCGTCGGCGCCGCGCTCGACGACGTGGCGGGAAACCGTCGGGCGCGTCTTCTCCCAAGCAGCCTTGCGCTCCTCGAGGAAATGGTTGTAGACGACGCGCACCGCCGCGATGTTCAGGAAGAAATACTCCTCCTGCGCGGGCGTCGGGTAGATGCGGTACTTGAACGACATCTTGACCTTTTCAGGCGCAGGCCCCGGCAAGAGCACGGTCGGCAGGCTTTTCGCCTTGCCGCCGGCCTTGCGCGGCGCCTTTCCTTCTGCTTCGCCCATCCTTGCCTGCCTTCCCATCTTGCGCGGTCGCTTAAGCCCGCGCGCCTTAACCTACGACGACAACCTATCCGACGCCCAATCTGCGCGAGGGAAAATGCAAGGGCGAACACCGTTTTGCGAGCAAAACGCCAAACGCGGAGCCTTTAACTGTTGGAGTCCTCTCGCCGGGCTGCCGAGCAGAGCACGACGGCCGCGCAAACCTGCTTCGCGCATTGATACGTCCACACGACGAGCCACAACGCTGCGACTAGCAAGCTCCCCTTCGAAAAAAACGCCCACGACAGCACGTCGAAGGCAGTGAAAGACAAGAAGAAGAGAGGGATCGAGGCGAACGCGCGCGCATCGCCCACGACCTTGCGCGGCCTGCCCGGCCGCTCGCCCGCCCGCCACGTCAACGCCGCCGCCGCGCCGGCGACGACGGCGGCGACCGCCGCAGCCGCAAGGCTGCCGGGAAGCTTCCCAAGCTGATCGAGAACGCCGCCTGCACATGCGCCGAGGACGGCGACGATGCCGATCGCAGACAACGCCGATGCGAAGGCGAGCGCCAAAGACGCCGCCTTGGCAGCCTTGGTCTCCGTCGATTCTTCCCGCCCCTCCATCTTCGCGCGGCCTTTCATCTACTGCGCCCCGCCTGCCAGCTCGCCGGTCGAGCCGTAGCCGCCGCGATCGGGCTTGCCGGTGGCGTCGACCTGCTCGAAGTCGACGGGCGGCATGAGCGGCATCGCCGCGAACTGGCAGATGCGCGTGCCGGCGGGGATGAACGTGTCGCGGATCGCGTAGGCCACGAAGCCCCACTCGTCGCCGTCGCCGCAGTAGTCGGGCTCGACGACGCCGACGCTGTTCGCCTGCACGATGCCGTGCTTGAGGCACGTCGAGGAGCGGGGCACGAGGAAACCCCAATACCCTTCCGGCAGGACCATCGACACGCCCAGCGGAAGGATGCGCGCCTCGCCGGCCTTCATGGCCTCGTCTTGGCGCGTCGCGAGATCGCAGAACGCCCCGTGGCGCTCCGGCGTCGAGCCGCCCTCGTGCAGCTTCACCTTGATGTCCATCTTTTCGTCTCCCTTCTTCTCGTTTAGCTTTCCGAATGCATGCCGAGCGGCTTGTCGTCGGCAGCGGTCATCTTGGCGTACAGCTTCTCGAGCTCTTCGAGGCGCGCTCCGGCAGCCTCGATGGCACCCGGCTTGTCATGCTTCACGCCTGCCTTGGCGAGCGCCTTGTTGACCGCGTCGACCTTCGCGCCGGACGCGATCTGGGCCGCGAGACGTCGCAGCAGAATCAGCTCGATAAGCGGTTTGGAGCGCGCTACGTTGGCGCGGCGCTCGGCGGCCGTCTCGGCGCCCTTCATGCCCGGCATGATGCGTTCCAGCTCGGCAGCCACCTCGGACATGACCTGCATCTGGGACTTGCGGCCTGCCGGGTCGAGGCGGCCGACGACGATGGCGAGCTGGGCCGGCGTCGGGCTTTTCGGCGCGTTTTTCGACGTGATGGGCATTTTGAGATCCTTTCCGCGCCGCGAAGGGCGCTGCAAGCTGTTGCGGGCGAGCGTCAGAGCCAGAAGGCCCAGAGCTCCTTCAGGATGCGAACAGCGTTCCCTGGGACGATCAGGCAGGCGACGATGCCGATCGCGGACACGACCCTGCCCGCCCGAGCGAAACGCGCGTCTTGGCGGCGGCGAAACATCCAGACGGCAACCGCAGACACCGCCACCCCCGCGAACGCGCCGCCCAGGGCTTGGAATGCAGCGAAGAGGTCGCAGGGTCCATGTTTCGAACCTCCTCTAGCTTGACGCCAACGACCAGGACCGCATGTCGAAGGCGTCGCCGATATGCGCACGATCGAACTCGCTTTCGGGGACCTCGACGGAAATCGAGCCCTTCAAGCGCCAACCATCTGGCCTCACCTTTAGCAGGCGCCGCCCCTTTTGATCGACCTCCATGCCGACGACGCGCGCCACATCGCCGCCGAACAGGCTTTCCGCCGCCCGCTCGCCGACCATGAAGACGTAGACGTCCCTGAACTGCTGGCGGTCGGTCTGGAGGTCGCCAGCACCGACCACCGCGCCGGCGAAGACCGCCGCGGCCGCAACGCAAAGTCCCAGCGCTACCGCTACAAAAACCAGAGCGACCAGCGTTCCAGCACCCGACGAGCCCGGAGAAGGCGCGACGGGCCCCTTCTCGATCCGTGCTGCGTCCATGCGCTACCTGGCTCCCTTGGCTTCGAGCTTCACGGTCGAGACGTCGTACCAGTCGCCGGGCTCGGCCTGCCGGCCGACCTCCTCGGGCACCGCGACGGTGCGGGTGCGGTCGCCGTCGGTGATGGACAGCCGCCAGCCCGACGCGTTGCCGGCGTACTGCTTGGCGACCACCACCCCGGAGGATACCTTGCAGTCCATCCACTCGTTCGCATGGAGCCACACCATCCAGCATGACAGCGCGACGAGCGCCGCCGCTAAAACCACTTGCAGGGCGAGCATGCCCCGCTCGATCACATCTCCCATGACGACCAACTTTCGCTTCGAATCTCGTTTCGTTTTCTCGTTTCGCTTATCTTCGGCGACCTGCTACGCCTGCTCGTCGCAGCCTGCGCGCGCGGCCAGGAGGTCGAAGGCGCGCAGGTAGGGGTCGCGTTGGCGACGCGCGCAGCCGCCGGCCGGGTCGAACCGGTACAGCTCGCAGCCGCCCGATGCGCAAACGCCGAGCGAGCGGTTGAAGTCGCAGCCCGCGCACGCGCGCTTGTCGACGTCGCGCAGCGCGGAGGCGAGCGCGGCGGCGTACTCGCCGGCCCTTCCCGCCCAGGAAGAGATGCGCGCCTCGCCGCCGAGGAGATCGGCAACGTCTCCCATCATTGCTTGCCCCCTTCCTTCGAGTTCCTGCGCGCCTTCGCTCGGGCGCATTCGAGCTCCTCACGCGGCGCGGGCTGGCGGCCGTTTTCCTGATAAAACATGGCCCTGGCCCTGGGCGCGGGGACCAGACGCCCCGCACGGGCACGGGCGGGAGCCTTTCAGGCGCTCGGAGTCCCGCCTTGCCTGGCGCCCCGTCACGACGCATCGCCCGCCTTGACGACGGTCCCGGTCGACGGGTCGTACACGTCGCCTTCGGCGGCGTCGTAGAACGCGAACGAGGAGACCTCGGCACAAACCTCGTCGTCGCCGCTTTGCAGCAGGAGCACGTAGGGGCCCTTCACGCCTGCCTCCCACTTGTCAGCCACGGTCCAGACGCGGCCTTCCTCGTGGAGAAGCTGCTGCTGGGCGGCTTCGAGGCCGTTCTTCGCCTCCTGCAGATCCTGATAGCGCACAGCCCAGCCGGCCGCTATCAGGGCGATGACGAGGGGCACGAGCACGGCGACCAGCACGGCGACCGTCTTTGGCGAGGACATGTCTATGCGCGCCATGTCGCCCACCCCTTCTCGTCGGTCGAGACGTCGATGCCCGGGCGCGGCGCGCAGTTCTGTAGGCGCGCCGCCTCGGCGGCCGCAAGCTCGTAGGCTTCTCGGCGTTCGCCGGCGTCGGCGAGAACTCGCCCGCGCACGTCGTCGAAGGCGGCGTATCCCGCCGCGACGGGCCCCTCGCAATCGCAGCTGCGGCAGCGGACGCGCACCGCCGCGCGGCCGGCTATGCGCAGCTGCTCGGCCGCCGCGCCGCAGAAGGGGCACGGGAAAAGCCTTTCCGGCAGCATCGCGGTCATATCCATCCCCTTATCCTTTCGCTACGGACAAGAAGTCGACCGATGAGACGTTCAGGCCGGTTCCAGCCCACTTCTGCGCCAGGTCTTCTTGGACGGCCTTCTCCATGGCGCGCCGCGAAGCGGCGGAGAAGTCGTGCGCGGCCGCAGCGGCGGCCGCGATAGAGGCGCGCGCGTCGGGGACGACCTTGGCGGCCAGCGCGTCTTTCTGGCTGCCGTACAGGCTGCCAAGATAGGAGACGGCCCGCTCGTCGAAGTCGACGACGACCCGGGCGCTGGCCTTGCAGGGCACACAGTCGGCATCGGCGAAGCTCACCTTCGAGGCTTGGACCGAGGAGACGAGGTCTTCAGCCTTCTCGTCGCCGGCCGAGGCCGCTGAATCGTCGAAGGACAGGCTCACGCCCCTGAGCGCATAGCCGTAAACGCCGTGTGCCCCGGGCTCGGCTTGCAGATGGGACCCCTTCTGGGTCACTACCTGGCCTTCGGGGTACAGATAGGCGGCCTGGTTGTCTCCGACGCTGTACACGACGGGCTTGAAGACCATCGAGCCGACCGCCCAGACGAACAGGGCGAACAGGCCGCAAAACATCATGATCAACATGACATCGAGCTCGTCGACGTATCCCGCCGCAGATGCACGCGGGTCTTTCAAGTGCTTCCTTGATTTCATCTCGTGTCCTCGCTTCGAATCTCGTTTCGGCGTTTCGTTTCGCTTATCGGGGGCCGCGCTGGCGCGCGGCAGGGGTCCCAGGCGGGCGGGTGCCCGCCTGGGACGGGCTTTTTGGAGGGCGCCTAGAACGGGATGTCCTCGTCGTAGACCGACGGCGGCATCGGGGGCAGAGTCGTCGGGATGGCGGCGAACTGGGCGTCCACGTCGTTCATCTGGGCGGGATACGCGGGCGCGCCCGCCGGGTCGCCCGCCGGGGCCGCGGGCTGCTCGCCGCCGTGGCGGGAGCTCATGAACTCGAAGTCGTCGACGACGACCTCGAGCTTGCTTTTGCGCTGGCCGTCCCTTTCCCAGGAGCTGTAGCGCAGCTTGCCTTCGATGGCGACCTTGGTGCCCTTGGCCAGGTAGGCGGCCACCTTCTCGCCGCGGTTGCCGAACAAGGTGCAGTCGACGAAGTTCGCGTAGTCCTCCCACTCGCCTGTCTGGGGGTTCTTGCGGCGGTCGTTGACCGCGACGCCGAAATGCGTGATGGGCATGCCGCCCTGCGTGACGCGCACTTCGGCGTCGCGCGTGAGGTTTCCGGAGATCAAGACTCTGTTGATGGACATGTCGGGTTCCTTTCGCTTGTCTTTCCGCTATCGCTTTTCCGCGCCCTGCGCGCGCTTGCGCGGGGCGTATTCGACTTTTCGACCCATGTAGGTGGGCACGCGACAGGTCATCGGCGCCCGCCGGCGCCCACGACGGCGAGGCGGCGCAGCACGAGGGAGACCATCATGCAGCACAGCACCTCGGCGTTCGGGTAGCGCCAGCGCACGGCCCCGACGAGGAACCAGGCCGCGCACGCAAGCGCGATGCCGGTCCAGACCCACTCCATGACCTCGTCGGAGGGCACGAGCGCCTTGCGCCCTGCGGCCTTCCCTTCCTTCTCCTCGGCCATCGCGGCCTCCTTTCTCTTTGCGCCCTGCGGGCGCGGGCTTGAAAAACTCTCTAGCAAGGCAAGTCGCCGCCGTCCGGCGGCAGCTTGCCGAAGGCGAGGCCCGGGTATATGCGCTCGGCGGCCTGCACCTCGACTATCTGCTGGACGGCCGCCGCCGGCAGGCCGAACAGCTCGGAGACGAGCTCGAGCTTGGCGGCGTAGGCGTCCCAAGCGAGCTGGGAGGCTTCCCGCGCGGACTTGACCGCCCGCCCGGGGCCTGCGTAGAGGTCGTCGTCGGCGCGCTGGGCGCGCTCGTAGGACTCGACCAAAAGCTCGACGGCGTCCGTAAGCGTCGTCTCCACGCGCAATTTGCTCATAAGCGCTTCAGCGTCCTTTCCACCTCGCCGACGCTCATGCCGGTCACGTTGAACTTCTTTCGGGACGCGCGGGCAGAGACCCAGCAAAGTCCCTGCTCGTCGAGCAGGAAGGACACGGGCAGGCGCCCGTCGGCGCGCCGGGCCGCGTTCTCCTTGGCGACCGCGACCTCGGCGGCGTGGACGGCGTCCATGTCGAACGCCACGTAGCGGCCCGCGTACTTCGCGTACTTCCCGCGAGAGGCGGGGGCGGGCTTGGGCTTTGCCTGCTCGCACTTCGGCGGGGTCTTCAAACGGCCCGCGCGGCCGATCGTCGCCCCGATGAAGCGAGGGTCGGCCAGCACCTTGCGGATGTCGTCGGCGTCGGCGCGCGCGGTGAAGGCGTTCACCTCGCACGGGCCGGCCTTGCCGATCACTGCCTCGACTGCGCTCATCGCGCGCCTCCTTCCTCGATGCGCGCCGCTATGGCGCGCGCTCCTGAATCCTCTTCGGCCGGCCAGCGCGGCAGGACGATGTCTTCCGCGCCCACGCGGCCGAAACCCCTCATCAGGCTCTCGATCTTCATGTCGGCGAGCTTTCGCGGCCAGCGCACCGAGCAGCGCAGGTGCGCCCAGTCGACGCGCACGAGCACGCCCACCGGCCCGCCGGGCACCCTCGCGACGGGCATCCCGGCGACGAGCGTCTCCCCTCGCGCCAGGCGCTTCAGGGGGCCGCGCGCCCGCATCCAGCCCATCACGCGCACGCCTGAGCGGTCCGCGAGCCTGGCCACGGCGCCCGCCTCCTCGAGGATGTCGATGGCGCGGCGCACCGTCGCCGGGGCCGAGCCGATCGTCAGGCCTATGGCCGCGTCGTCAGCGCGCAGGACACCGTCCTCGTCGCACTGCTCGGCGATCTTCATCGCGACGCGCAGCTGCGTGGGCGTCACCTTGCGGGCCGGGCGGCGGGGTGCGGCGGGCGGCGCGGCGGCGGCGCCCTTCATGGACGCCTGCACGGCGTCGGCGGCGGCGAGCATGGGGGAAGCCAGCTCGAGCAGGCCCTCACCGGCCGGAGTCGGGCCACCATCCCACACAGGGGCTCCCGCCAGCTCCGCTAGGCGCTGAACCGCGGAATACACCGTCGAGGTCCCGCACTCCAGAGCCTTGGCCGCCCTGCCAAAGGATCCATGCTCCCGCAAAACGTACAGATACCAGACGTCCTGCAGCGTAAAGCTGTAGCGCTTCAGCGCCATGGAGGTCACCTCCGAAGATGTAGTCGTTGCAGATCTGCGCCGCGTCGGCGGCGTCGCGCGCCGCAGCGCGCTGCGCGAGCATCACGAGCGCGGCGGCCTTCAAGGTCAGGTCGCGGCGGCCTTCCAGCTCGTCGAGACGGGCGACGGGGACGCCGTGCACGGCCCCGCGGCGGTCGGCCGCACGGCGCACGGACGTGGAGTTGCAGCCGATCTTCTCGGCCGCGGCGCACATGTTCACGCACACGTCGTCGCCGGCGAGCACCGCGACGAAGGGCTTGCCGCCGCGGGTCGACTTGACCGAGAACATCGCGGCCGCCGCAGAGATCTTCGCCCGGCCGCGAAGGTGCTCGGTCGTGGCGGGGGCTCCCTTGGGCTGCGGCTTGGGGCAGGCCGCCAGCTTGCGCAGCGGCAGGGGCAGCGAGTCGATGCGCGCCCGTCGCGCCTGGGCCTCCACGTCAGAGAGCTTGCAGTCGCGCGGCACATAGGACACGCGCCCGGCGGCGTCGAGCTCGCAGACGGTGCGCCTGCCGCACGCCCAGCGCAGGTGCAGACGCGTCACCGGGCATTTTCGCTCGTCGCGCGAGGAGCCCTTGAAGGCGAAGGTCCCCGACACAGTCACCTGCGCGCCGAGCGGCACGTCGGCGAGGCTGGCCGAGACCAGCGACACGCGGACCTCCTCGATGCGCTCGTTGTTGCCGTTGGGGCCCTCCACGACCATGGCGCGGTCGAGGGAGACGCACATCTCCCGGACGCCCTTGGCGCCTTCGAGCTCGCGGCGCGAGCCCTTGAAATCCAGCTTCAGCATGCTGACCTCGCCTCCTCTACGCGCGCTTGGCCTTGGTCGACTTGGACTTGGACGGCTTCTTGCCCGCCTTGGCCGCCGAACGGGCGGCCGCCTGCGCGGCGCGGGCCACGGCTGCCTCGTCGGGCTTCTGGTGCTTGACCTGCATGCGCACGCCCGGGCCCCAGCCGCGCAGGATCTTGTTGACCTGCTTGGGGCCTATCACCATGACCTTGCCCGGGCCGGGGTCCGAGATCCCCTTCTCCTTGCGGTCGCGCGCCTCCTGCTCGAGGCGGGCCCGCTCGCGGGCCACCCAGCGGTTCATGTCGCCCTGGTCCTCGAAGGAGCGGACGTCGGGCACCGCCCTTGCGCTCGAATAGGAGACCGCGTGGTACCAGACTTCCCGTTTACGAGGCATCTCGCCCTCCAATCCGCCCGCGTCCGGGCCTGCTGCCGCGGGCGCGGCCAAACTCTGCTGCATATCGACCATCGCGCATCTCGTTTCGTCTCGTGTTTCGCTTCGTGTTCTCGTTTCGCTTATCAGGGTCCGGGGATTTCGCGCCCCCGGGGCGCAGGTTGGGCGGGCGCCTATC
>ERZ1034984.998-NODE-998-length-29104-cov-44.815381_pt1 | contig 29104 bp, 27 predicted proteins | sample MGYA00520589_ERZ1034984 | MGnify/ENA primary metagenome ERZ1034984 (study PRJEB33766, sample SAMN09781790) | gut metagenome | biome: gut microbiome | host: Homo sapiens | place: Madagascar | study: EMG produced TPA metagenomics assembly of the PRJNA485056 data... | reverse complement strand
GGCATTGACCTGCGCCAATGCCCTTTAAATAGACACACTTTTTGTCCTATAAGCCAAGATTCGTGCGCCGTGCATGGTTTGAGGCTTCGGACGGCGAAAACGCCCCTTGGCGGCAAGATGTTCGCGCGGTGCATTCCCCAGCGGCGCTCTGTGGGGCTTTTCGGATACATGGCGCGCATATCTTGCCAGAATTAGCTGTATTTGAATACATGCAGGCGATATGTTGCCACGAACCGGTGTTTTTCTCGTCCGAGGCCCCTTCGGGAACGCATCGGGGCGATATCTTGCCACGGCCGGCAGCACGGGAACGCATCGGGGCGATACCTTGCCATGGTCGGCAGCTTGAGAACGCATCGGGGCGATATCTTGCCATGGCCAGGCGCCGAATGATCGCCACCGAAGCTCATCGGCGGCCTATCTCAGACTGTAATGGGGTGTGTTGACGGCGAAAGGCCCTCAATCTAATTCACTACGCAAAACAGAGAAGGACCGGCACTGCCGGTCCTTCTCTTAGCTTGGAGTGTCGCAAAGGAGTCTGGTTTCTTTACGACAGGATGGTTAGCGTTTCAGGTCGATGTCGGTAAGCTTAACTTCCTTAGCTTCCTTCATGGCTTCGCTCATGTTATCGGCAAATTCGATGGTATTAAGAACCGTTTCGACTTCCGCCTTATGATCTTCGAAGTTGTTGACGTCTATAGATACGCTTCCCTCATTCACCCCGGTGATGAAAACGGAAGTAGTTCCTCCCGAATGTTTGTAATCGCCGGTCAACCAGGTTTTGTCGCCGTAGGTTACAGGGTCATGTGTCTCCCATTTAAAAGACCCGCTGTAGCGATCTTCGTATTGAGCGAGCAACTCTTCAGCTGTCATTTTCTTTTCCCATAACGGGATGATTCGATCGTTGTTGGAAAATGTCAGTTGGGCTTTGTTTGCGTTGTTGCCGGCAGAGTTGCTGACGCTTACGCCTTCGGGAACCTCAACCTTAAACCAGATGAAATCCGCTTTCTTGTCCGCAGGCCCGCTTCCTCCGCAACCAACTAAGGCAAGTGCGGCAACAAGGCTTATGCAGAGGGCAAGAAGTGCGGTAACTGCTTTCTTCATGATGATGTCCTCCTCTTCAGTCTGTTTCGAAAACGGGCGGAACTCGATTGCGGCTCCGCCCAAGGGTGTTAGTGGATCTTCAGGTCGTCAGAGCTGACTTCCTTGGCTTTGTCGTATGCTTCGCTCACATCATCTGCGAACTTTACCGATTTAACGAAGCTCTGCAGGTCTTTGTCGTTGATGTCGCTGAATCCGCGGGCATCAACGATGCCAACAAGTCCATCGGGCAGGTCGGTGCAGAACTGGATCTTTGGCTTGCTTGCTTCGGTGTTCTGAGCAACCTTCCAGGTGTAGTTGCCGATCTTCATATCGTCCAGCTGCTCAGAGCCGGTGCCTTCCCATTCCATGAATGCTTGGGTAATTCCCTGAGCGTCCTTTACGCCGTTCCAGTTGACGCGGAGCTCTTTGCCTTCATCGGTCTTGGCGAACGACACCTTTGCCGCATTGCTGCCAAGGCTGGTGTTCAGTTCGTACTTATCGGGCACTGCCGCCTGGTACCAGGTAAAGTCGGTAACTTTTTGTGAGTTACATCCCACAAGGGTGAAGCAGAGTGCAAGTGCGCATGCTGCAATTCCTAGAAACTTGAGTTTCATTACCGTTCACCCCGCTATTCCATCTTCTTGAACTTCATTTCGGCACCTTCGACTTCGATGGATATCATCCCATCGGCCAACTTGCCATCAATCGAATCACCCATCGCTGTCATCTTGAACGTGGTAGCATCCTTGGGCTCCCAGTTGCCCTCGGCAGTTTCGCCGAAGTACTCGAGAACCATGGTTTCGTCTTCATTGAGGGACAGCTTTACTTCCATGCCCCATGCCTTAAGCATGGCGATATCGCTCTCGGAATAGGTGGTATCGCCTTCGGTCAGGCCTGCCAGCTCCCAGTCGCCCTGGAAGTTCTTCTTGTACTGTTCGGCTCCAGAATCGCACCCCACCAGTGCAAAGCACAGGGCAAAAGCGCATACCAGAACTGCGATGATCTTCTTCGTTGCCTTCATTGCAGCCACATCCTCTCAGACTCCCTCGCCGCTTTTGCGGCTAGCTATGTTTGTCATCGTGGTTCCATGATGACGTGAGGGAAGCGCTGGAAGAAGTGACCTGCGGCTCAGTTAAAGAGTGTTTTTGAGCCATGTGTCTCAAAAACAAAACAAGGGTATTGATCTGGTGATTTTGCTGGTTGGTTTTACCTTGTAAACGGTGGGTGAATTCCAAATGACGAAAGGTGTGATACCTATGGTTGCCGATGATCTATTTGTCCATTTTCGGAACGATAAGACCCTGTGATACCGCATGTACGGCAAGGCGCAAAATGCTGTCGTAGCCCGTTTTGGCCAAGATCTCAGAAATATGGCGTTTTACTGTGCCTTCGCTCAAGTACAACTCAGCTGCAATTTCCTTACGCGTTTTTGCTTCGCAGACCAAGCGCAGGATGCTGATTTCCGTTTCATTGAGCGCCGAAGCGTCCGAGAAGATGCTTTGGGTTGCATTGGGAAAAGTGGAGTATCCGTTGGCAGTTGAGCGAATAATCCCTAACAACTCTTCGGTTCCAACGTTCTTGTATACAAAGCTGTCAGCTCCCGCGAGCTTTGCCTGCTCGATGAACGTGATCTCCGGCATGCCTGTCATGATTACGATCTTCGTATCGGGACAGGCTTCTCGTATCTGCTTTGCTGCGGCAATTCCGCTCGATCCGTTTTCTGTGCAGACGTCCAAGAGCGCAAGGTTGGCATTCGTTTCGCATACTGCATCGAGTGCGTCTGCCGCATCGGGAAGCGCGCAGGCAACCTGCATGTCTTCTTGCAGGTTGAGCGTGCATGCGAGCGACTCGCGGAGGATCCCCTGATCTTCAACGATGACGATGGTGATCATGATGGTGCTCCTTGGTGCGGAATGGTTGCCGACAAGGTGAAAGGCGTCAGCAAGTTTACTTCAAAGGTACCACCGAGGGCTTCTGCCGCTCGGCGCATTTGGGGCATGCCGCAACCATCGGCAATCGTGCTTGCGGCGCCTGCTCCGTCATCGAAAATGGTCAGGTTCGTTTCCGATGATGTGGTTATTATGCGAACATAGACGTTCTTAGCGCGGCCATGCTTGAGTGCATTGGTTGCTGCTTCTCGAATTATCCCAACAAGTGCGCTTGCCGAGCTGGGGTTTTCGGGCAGCGTACCATCTAGGTGGATATTCGTGCCTGCCAGAGCGAAGGCTGATGCGAGAGCGGCAAGTTCGTCTTTTCCTTCCGGTGCGGTACGGGCAAGATCGGTTGTGATATTGCGCATAAGTCGGGAAATGTTTCGGGTGATTTCCGGATTGTCTATATCTGACTCTAGGTAGTGATGGAGTATGGTCATTCGCTGCCCAATGGAGTCGTGGACGCGCGTTTTCATGACGAGCGACGCTTCTTCGGCAGCAGCCTCTTCCAACTGCGTCAGGGTTTGCTCTAGTTTGCGATTCGACTCTCCAAGCTCTATGTTGGCGAGGTGCAAACGCTCGTTGAGGTCTTCTTCGAGTGTGACGTCGATGGCTATGATGCGCTCGCATAGTGTGCGGTGTAGCGTCACTTCGTCATGCATGAAGAGCCTGGTTTCGTTTGGTGATACGGCAAGGCGAATCCCTTCGGGAAGCAAGGCGTCGCGAACGTGATTGCCTGTGGTAGCGCGCTTGGTTAGTTCTGGCCAGATGAGGGAGCCCTCTGAAAGATCAGTGCCCAAGCCAAGCGCCTGCAGGCACGATCGCATGCTTTCGTTCATGAGGATGATTGCACCATCTCGATTAGTGCAGAGAATGCCTTCGGGAAGTTTTTTTACCGCTTCGCCGATGGAGAGCTGCGTGATCGCAGAGCTGCGGTGCTTAATGTCCATAACCAGCGCAGACGACACACGGAAAAGAAAGAACGAAGCATCCAGGACAGGAATGAGCCAGCTATTGATGCCAACCGCTTCGATGAAAGGCGGGGTGCAGATGGTGAGAACTATGAGTTCGAGGGTCATTACGGGCCGGCGATGGGCAAAGGCGAGCGCAAGACCCAAAGCAAGCGCAATAGCGTTGATCCACATCATGGGTTCGATGGGAAACGAGATCATTTTCATGCGAAACAGTAGCGCACCGTGGTTTGCATAGGCGGAGCATACCGTTGCGCAGGCGACAAGCAGGTGAGCAAGGAGAAGGGCCTCGTAGGCAACAGCCCCGCGCGGGTTGCGATTTTCTTTTCGTGTGGCAACAAAGAGCACATGGAGCATCTGCCCGACCATAAGCCCGAACAGCAGGACGATTAGTGCAATGAGAACCACCGATTTTATGTTGAACAGGTGACTCATAGGGCGCTTTCCTTCAGTTCGATTTTGACGGCGATTTCATCTGCCTCGATCTGATGGCAGTTGCGGATGCCTGCTTTGGTCAGACTGTCGCAGAAATATCGTAGCGAAGGTTCGAGTATTTGACATTCTTCGCATTGCAGGACGATGCGAATCATCAAAGCATTGCACTCATCGTTTTCGCCGAACAAGAGCAGGGTGGGGTTTTTGACCGAGAATGCCAGCGAGGCGAAGTCGTATGCGCAATCGTACAGATGGGCCATGGTGGCGGGCGATAAAGGATTGATTAAACGAAAGAGTGCGGCGCTTTCAATTCCCATGGAGCGGAAATCTGCCGCTGCTTCGGTAAACACCAGTTCAACTTGTGCCTGGGTGAAGGAAACCCCCTCACGTTCGGCGACGATAAGGCTTCCTTTGCGCTTGCAGTAGGCGACAAGGAATTTAACTCGGGTCAGGTTTTTGCGCCTGATGGCTGCGCTTTCGGGCGAGTCGTCTTTGGGAAGATCTTCGATAAGACGGTTGATCTCGGCGGTTTTCTCCGCCAATGAATTGCTGATTTGTTCGAACAGGTCACGTTCCGCTTCTCGTAACGCAAGGCCCTGACGAATGGTAGCGCTGCGCTTCAGCAGCTCGGATGTATTGATGAGTTCCTCTTTTTGCTTTTTGAGCGCAGATCGTCTGGCGTCGGTTTTGCTTACATCGATGGAGAGCAGTGCTGTGCCGCCGCTGATGCCATAGGCGCGTTTGAGGGTATGGGGGTTGCTTGGGACGCGGAAGTCTATGGTCGTGCCGTTGAGCGTGCCAAGTTCGGTTACCTTTTCTGCGGTTTCAGGCGAAAGGGGCTTTGCTTGTGCGGTTGAGTAAGCAAGTTGTCCATTCCTGGTCAGCACTTTCAGGTCGAAAGGTAGTTTGTAGAAGGCTTCCCGATACCACGCATAAGAGGGAAGGATTCCTGTTGCGAGAGTGATTTCGACGGCTACGACAATAAGGATGGTATAGGTGAGTGCCGGGTTGGTGCTGAAGAAGTGAGCGTTCCGAAGGATGTAGAGCAAGCTGTAGGCAATTGCCAAGCCGGCGATAATCGCCAATGGGGCAAAAGAAGGACGTAGCTGCTTTCTTGCGGCAGGGAACAGCAAGGCAAAGAATGCTCCGTAAAGCAGGACGAACCAGACAGCAACGAGCCAATAGCCCCACTCGTAGTGATAATTACCGCTCCAGCCAGGATCGTCGAAGCTGAACGAAAATACCGCATGGTGGAGGTTGTTCGTAAGCACGAACAGGGTAAGCAGAGCACTTCCTGTAATAGCGATGGAGCGTGCGGTTTTTCCTGCCTTGGTGGTATCGAAGTCGGCGGCGCGAAGGGCGCAGGTAAAGGCCAATGCAGGAACAAATAACATAGGTACGTAATAGAGGTACCAGCATATAGAGGTGCCCAGGTCGCTTTTCATGGGGTACTTCACGATAACGTCGAGCAGCCAAAACGCTAAAAGGGCAGCGATAGTAACAAGCTGGTTACGGATGGTGGCGTCAGGACAGCGTACGTAGATGGAGAAGGCCCATGCGGCAAGCGCCGGCCCCAGAAGCACCATGAATCCCGTTGTACTTGAGGGACCGAAACCGAGGCCGGAAAACGAAGGCGGTTTGCTGGGAAGAAAGATCTCGGCGCAAATGAGAAAGGCAAATGCCGCTATGGCAATGCAGGCAGCAACGATCAAAACCCGACGTTTTGAGATGCTTTGCGTATGCTGTTCTGGGTTCCCCATGATCTCCCTTGTCTCGATGCTTCCAAGTATAGAGGAGAAGCCCGCTGCTGCGGTTGCGGGGCGGGCCAATGGGTGCGCTTTTGAGTTTGGCGCTTGGGCGTTGGTGGTGGAATTTGGTCCCGGTTTCGATGGATCGGTTTTTGCCGATGTTTGCACTGCGCGTCACCTCTTGACCCCGAGCTTCACGTCGATTGTGGCTGCTTTCGAATAGTGAATTGCTAGCTGTTAGACTAGTTGGGAAAACGTCTTGGTTGTTTTGAGCAGAAAGCGGGTTGGCATGTTGCTGGAATCGGGTAAAAGCTTGTTGCATGAAGAAATTCAGGCAGCGGAAGGCTTGCTGAATTTTATTGGCGAAAGCCCCACCGCATTTCACGCGGTGTTTGCCCTGCGTGCTCGATTGGATGAGGCGGGTTTCGTTTTTCTCCCCGAGGCGCAAACCTGGAGCTGCAAGCCAGGGGGATGCTATTACACCGTGCGCAACGGTTCGAGCATCATTGCCTTCAAGGTGGGTAGTGCTGTATCGGAAGGCTATCATTTTCAGATTACCGCTTCGCATTCGGATTCGCCCCTGTTCAAAATCAAGGCTCAGCCCGATTTGGAAGGTCCTGGTTCGTATAAACGCTTAAACGTTGAGGCGTATGGCGGGATGATCGACTACACCTGGTTTGATCGTCCACTTTCCCTTGCGGGCCGCGTTATGGTTCAGGTGGGGAATCGCATTGAGAGCAGGTTGGTCTCGCTCGATAGGGATGTGGCTCTTATTCCGAGCCTGGCCATTCATATGGACCATGGCGTGAACAGCGGCTTTGCTCCGAACCGACGGATTGATCTGTGCCCGGTGTTTTCCACGGGAGCGCTGGAGAAAGAAACGCTGCAATCGTTTCTTGCCAATGAGTTGGGCCTTCGTCCCGATCAGATAGTGGGCCATGATCTGTTCTTGGTGAATCGCCAGACACCTTGCATGTGGGGTGCGGCTGGTGAATTCATTTCAGCCCCCAGGCTCGATGACCTTATGTGCGCCTACGCGTCGGCTGAGGCGTTTTTGCAGAGCTCTAACGATTCCGGCATTTCGGTGTACTGCTGTTTCGACAACGAAGAGGTGGGGTCCAACACCAAGCAGGGCGCCATGTCCACATTCTTGCCCGATACGCTGATGCGCTTGAATGGGGCTTTGGGTGGCACGGACGAGGAGTATCGCCGCGCACTGGCAGGCTCCCTGTTGATAAGCTGCGACAATGCCCATGCGGTACACCCCAATCATCCCGAAAAGAGCGATGAAGGTAATCGTGCTTATTTGAATCAGGGCATTGTTGTTAAAGAAGCGGCAAACCAGAAGTACTGCACCGATGCGTTTAGCAGTGCTGTGTTCTGCGCGGTGTGCAATAACGCCAACGTACCGTTCCAGCGGTTTGCGAACCGCAGCGATATGGCGGGTGGCTCAACCTTGGGCAACCTGTCAAACATACAGGCAAGCATGCATGGCGTTGACGTGGGCTGCGCCCAGCTTGCCATGCATTCGGCGTACGAAACCGCCGGCGCACGCGATGTCATGCTTGCTATCCGGGCGTTGTTGGCTTTCTTCGATGCTGATATTCAAATAAGCGGAGCCGATTCTGCCGTGTTGCGTTAGAGACGCCGGGTTGCCCCTTCACGTTGGAAAAATGGGGACAGGTACCGTTTTCCCACTTTCTTAGTTGGAGCATTTTCTGCAATGGGAGCCTGGCGTTATGCGATGATTGCTGTCCCTCAAAGTGGGAAAACAGCACCTGTCCCTATTTTCCCAAAGGAAGTGTTTGTTTGTATGTCTTGGGTGATGGCTGCCGTTGCCTCGGCATTTTTTGCGGGCATAACTTCGATTTTGGCCAAGTGCGGCCTTTCCGAAACCGATTCCGATGTTGCCACGGCACTGCGTACTTTGGTGGTGCTGGTGTTTGCGTGGATCATGGTTGTCGTGGTGGGATCGGGCCATGCTATCGCCCAGATAACTCCGAGGTCTTGGTTGTTCCTTGCTCTTTCTGGCTTGGCAACGGGCGGTTCGTGGATCTGCTATTTCAAGGCGCTTTCCCTGAGCGACGTAAACAAGGTTGTTCCCGTTGATAAGTCCAGCACTGCCATGGCGGTACTGTTGGCAATCGTGCTGTTCGGCGAAACGAGCCATTTAGAAGTGAAGCTTGTTGGCACCGCGGTGATTGCCGTGGGAACCTTCATGATGATCGAGAAGAAGCAGGGCGCTTCGGGCGGGCAGGGTCGTTCCTGGTTGGTGTATGCGCTGTTGGCGGCGGTGTTCGCTGCCCTCACCTCGGTGCTAGCGAAGGTGGGCATCGAGGGCGTTGAATCGAACTTGGCAACTGCGATCCGCACTTGTTTCGTGTTGGTGATGGCATGGGCAATTGTGGCAGGCAAGGGAAAGCTGTCGCAAGTGCATCATGTTGATGTGCGGGAATTATGCTTCCTGGTGGCATCGGGCGTTGCCACTGGCGCCTCTTGGCTGTTCTTCTATTATGCGATCTCTGCAGGTCAGGTAAGTGTTGTGGTGCAGATAGACAAGCTCTCGATCCTTATTTCCATTGCCTTTGCCTGGATTGTGCTCAAGGAGCGCCTCACCCCGAAATCAGGCGTAGGTTTGGCGCTTATCGTGGCGGGCACACTTGCTATGAGCATCTGGACATGATTGGGAAAATAGGGGCAGGTATCGTTTTCCCACTTGAGAGGCAGCGCATTGCGTTGCGAGGTTAGCAAGCGCCCCTGTCTTTTCGCGCTACGCGAAGTGGGAATCTGGCATCTGCCCCCGTTTTCCCGCTTATGCCGCGTTGAGGGCGTCAGCTGCGGTGCATGCAGTTGCGTGCCTTTGCGCGATGGATGGGCCCAGGTTGGGTTTCTCCTCGCCTTGAGCGAAAAAAGATAAAGTGTCCTTATTCGCATTAATGCGTAATCCAGCTGCCCTGAAAGGACCTGCTCATGATGATCGTTGACGAGCCGTTTGCTGCTCCGGAGCTTATTGAATACTTGGAATGCACCCAGGAGCCGGTGCTGCTGAACAGCATGGCCGAGAAGATCCTTGAGCGTCACAGCATCAAAGCGCTGGGAGATAAAGAATTCGCTGCGCGCGTAAACGCAGGCGAACGTCTTATTTGCACGTCCGAAAATGCGTTTAGCTGGATCGCTCGGCATATTGAAGACGAAGCCGTAACAGAGGCCATCGCCACGTTCAAAGATAAAGCGCGCATGCGCAAGTTGTTGGCGCCAATGTACCCAAGCCTTGAGTACTGCGAAATACCCACGGTTCAGCTTAAGGAAGTTTGCTTTGAAGATTTCACCACGCCGTTCGTGTTGAAACCCAATGTGGGCTACTGCAGCGTGGGCGTGTACGTTGTTGAGTCTCGTCAGCAGTGGGATGCGGCTGTCGCTGACATCGATGAAAACATGGCAGTGTGGCGTTCGCGCTATGCCAAAAGCGCTCTAGACGAAGGCTCGTTTGTGGTCGAGTCTTATTTGGAGGGCACGGAATTTGCGGTCGATGCCTTCTTCGATGAAAACGGTGAAGCGGTGGTACTCGATGTGCTTCGCCATGAATTTGCCAATGCCACCGACACGAGTGATCGCTGCTACATCACGGGTGCTTCGGTGATCCGCGAATATGCTCCGGCGTTTGCCTCGTGGCTCACGGAGGTAAACGGGTATGTCGGTGCGAAGAGCTTCCCTGTGCATGTGGAGGCTCGCATGAAAGACGGCGAAATTACGCCCATTGAGTTCAACCCGCTGCGTTTTGCGGGCATTTGTGGCACCGAAGTTGCCTATCATGCTTACGGTTTCCATACGTATGATTACTACTTGCGCGATATAAAGCCCAGCTGGAATGAGCTGCTGAGCGGCAAAGAAGGCAAACTGTACTGTATGGGATACCTTCCTGCTCCCGAAGAATTGGCGGCCGGGAAATGCGGCTTCGACTACGATGGGTTCCTTTCGCACTTCGAGGGCCTGCAAGCGTTTTATCGTTTTGATCCTCAGCAAACAGGCGCCTTGGGCTTCATCTTCCTGGAAACCGAAGAGAATGACGAGACCGAGCGAGCTTTTCTCCGCGAAGCCGACCTAACTCAGTTCTGCGTGGGAATATAGGGACAGGTCCCATTTTCCCACTTTTGCGTAGGCGCAAAATGGGACGTTTGCTGTGGGTTCCGTCGCGTGCAATTTCTCGTTCCCTAAGTGGGAAAATGGGACCTGTCCCTATATTCCCGCTTAGGGGGCGTGGTCTGCAGCATGCGCAGAAGTGCCTCAATATGCAACAATGCCCCAGCCTGCATGAGCTTGCGGATGCGGGCTGGGGCGTCTTGTTTTAGGAGGGTTGCACCGAGTGCGTTTGATGGTGCTTAGTATGCTCCAGAACCGAATTTGCTCAAAATAGTTATTACTTTCATCTGGTTATAGACTCAATCTATGGTGAAGAGGCGGCTCATTCTCCTTGGGAAAATAGAGACAAGTGTTGTTTTCCCACTAAAGAGATGGGCGCTTTGCTCTCGGCGACTTTTGTCGGCGGTTGTTCGTAACTTATTGAAGCGGTTAATCCATCGTGCCATACTGGGTTTTAAGCAAAGGCCTATTGTGCCTTTATGAAATCCTAAAAGGGGATGTCTTTTTGGTCATTGTTCTATAAAGAACGCGCAACTGAATAGAATGCTTGCGGTCCATTTCGCGGGTGCTCATCACTGATGCGAATCGGGAAAATGCCCCGAAATTGGCTTATCGCCTCGCAGCCTGCCTCCTTTTCATGAGGTTTATTTTCTGCAGCCATCAATGGGTGTGGCTCATGTGCTGCTGCGTTTTTTATTGCGCGCTTCGTTCAGCTTATTTTTTGATTCGCTAATACGTTCTTTATAGAAAAGGAAATAACTATGCAGTTCCCTAAAGCGAACAGCTTCTCGCAAGATATTGCTTTGTCCAAAATAATGGGGCCCAATCCACTCAAGCTATGCGAGGAGATGCTGTTAACTGCCAATGAGATTGTCGGTAATGAGGCTGTTTCTCCGAGTTCCGTTGTGCTGGATTTGGGCAGTGGCACCGGAATAACCACAGCATTGTTGGCTCGAGAGTTCGGGTGCGTTGCCTATGCTGTTGATCTTTGGAGCGATCCAACCGAAAACATGCGTTTTTTCGAAACCCTCGGATTGACCAATCGGCAAATCGTTCCCGTTAAAGCCGATGCTTCGGAAGGACTGCCTTTTGCGGAAGGGTTCTTCGATGCGGTGGTGAGCATTGACTCGTATAACTATTTCGGCCGCAGCGCGGAGTATCTGGATGCAAAGCTTCTGCCGTATGTGAAGCGCGGCGGGATCGTCGCGTTATGCTTTCCCGGCATGAAGCGCGATTGCCACGCTAACCCGCCGGCATGCCTGCTTGAGTCATGGACGCCTGATCAGCTGGATTATATTCACGATATTCCCTGGTGGAAGGCTATTTTTGAGCAATCGAAAAATGCAGACATCTTAGGAATGCGGGAAATGCAGTGCACGGAAGAAGCTTGGGCCGATTGGCTTTCCTGCGACAATGAGTACGCAAGATGCGACGCTTCGGCGGTGAAGGCTGGTGCGCTCGAGTACCTTAACACCATCATGGTGGTGCTGCGTAAGAGGTAACGCTCATGCGAGATGGGGAGCCCGATCTGATTCCGGGCTCCCCGTTGTTAATCGCAGAGAGTTGTTTGCCGTGCGCTCCGGACTCGAATGCTTCTAGGCTAGAAGTTCGCCCAGGTGACGGCATGCTTCGGCTGCTTCGTCGTCGGGATAGTCCTTGGCAATTACGGTTTCGGCGGGTTGTACTCCAGCCTCTTCCGCACGCTGCACCCAGTAGTCCATCCATTCGCCGTTGTTCCAATCGTACGAGCCGAAGAAGCCCACCTTCTCGCCAGCGAGCAGCGGCTCAACCTCGTCATACATGGGAAGGAACTCGGTGTCTTCCAGCTCTTCATCGCCCATGGCGGGGCATCCGAAGGCGAAGGCATCGAATTCGGGTACACGCTCAACGCCAAAATCTGCCGCCTGGATGATGGTTGCTGTGCCGCCCTTTGCTTCTACGCCTTCGGCTACGAAATCGGCCATGGCTTCCGTGTTGCCAGTGCCGCTCCAATATACGATTGCTACGTTGCTCATAAGCTGCTCCTTGCTTTTTTGGCCGACCGGAGTTGCCGTTTTTGGTCGACCACGCTATTGATTTCAAGAAGCAAGTTAGCACAGGCTAACTTATAGTCAAGAGAGAGTTTGCTAAATGGTCGACTGGGAAAATAGGGACAGATCCCATTTTCCCACTTAAGGGACGAGGGATTGCGCGCGACGGAACCCGCAACGAACGTCCCATTTTGCGTATCATGCTTTGATACGAACATTCGTTCCAACAACAGTATCATCAATGAAAACGCTACGCGTACTGTGCGGTGGACACGTGAAACGTGAAAAGCTGATATGGTAAGCCTCACTCGGCGACAAAAAGCGGAAGGGCGCTGTTTCTTCCAGGCGGAAACCCGTTAGCCGACAGGACGTCGGAAAACCCGCAAGACCGTGTGCTGGAAGTGCGGTTTAACTTGCGCTCTGACCTGAGCTTTTCGGCAAAAGATGCGTATTACTTGGTGGCGCGCGATAAGAAAACCGGCACCATTGCCTGGCGCGAAGAATACCGCATAGAGGTTTCATTCGCTCCGATAGATTTTGGGTTTTAGCACGCTTGCCGCCGCTCGGTTTCGAGCGGGGCGGTGGCAAGCGCTTTCGATGGCTTTGGCTGCTTGTTAATCCGATATTTCCGTTTAATGGAGGTTACGTAATGGCAATGGTGGATATAGATGTAGATGCCCTGCGAGCATACCTGCTGGACTATTGCGGCACAGCCATATTCTCCGGTTTTCCTGCGGCAGCGTTCGATGTCGTGGATATCGAACGCGCCAATGGCGAAGAGCTTTGCTGCATAGCTGAGCGCCTAGGGATAGACCTCCGCAAGTTTGTGGTGTAGACAAATTCGGAAGTGTCGGCTGTTTCTTGCTAGACTGCGCCATTCGCGTATGAGTGGCATATTGTCGTAATCGAATCTAAGGAGCGGGGATGTTCAAGCGTGGGGTATATGACAATCTTCGTCGTTAGAAGTATGCCGCCGGCTCGAGAATTCGTTAAACAGCTTGTTGCAGATGATCGGTACAACTACACTGAAATCGGTTCATTCATATCCATTCGGCGTAACGTGGAGGGCATTATCATCCCTTCCGAGGAAATCTCGCTTCGTAAGGCATGTTCATAGAAAGCACTGTAACTCGGCAGTTGGCCGCGAGTGGGCATGCGCTACATTCTGAATCCAAAGCCACTACAAGCTGAAGACGATTTGGCAGGTTTCCCTCTGTACATGGCGCATCTATTGTGGTGCCGCTTTAATGAGGGGCATTTTGACTCAATAGGATCCTTTTTGGCATGCGTCGCTGTTGGATGCGACCCGAAGCCGAATGGGCCAGTGGCGAAGAGCACATCTAGACAGCCGAATATCCAGGAGTAAATTTCCGCAAGTTTGCGGTTGCAATAAGGGACTCCGTTTCTTTGATCGACTCATTCCTTTTTGCATGCGGTAAAATTTGCGTGTTTGGACATTGTTCGAGCTGATATTGCATATTTGCGATTATAGGGACAATTTAGCTTTGCAGACTGCTTTGTGCTTGAGTTTCTGGGGGCGTCTCAAGCAAGAAAGAGGTTTTTCATGGTCAAAAATGGGTTTATCGCAAAAACGAAAACTACGCTTGTTGTGTTACTTTCGCTTCTGATTGCGGGACTCATCTCGGGTACAGCTTTTGCGGCGGAAGCGGCGAAGGACAATGTTTTGAAAGAAGGCGTAGCCTCGTATAGTGAGGTCAAACTAGTTGAGTTTCCGAATTCGACGAAGAAGATCCTCGTGTTTACCGACGATGATGGAGCAGCTAACGAATGGTCGGCTGGCAGGCTTTACTGCAGTTTTTCAAGCGACGGGGATTCATTCGCAGTGCCGAAAGCCTTAAAGGATGACGGAACTTGGGATATGCAACCGTTTGTGTATGTTGACGGAAATGTGGCGGTTGTTACCTGGACGGACGCAAATAAAGGCTTCGACGAAAACACGACAACGGATGCCATGGTTAGTTCCATGGGCTTGTCTATTGCCATCGTTGATTCGAACGGTAGCGTGAAATCGCATAGCTTTATGGGAGGCGGATTGGAGGATACCTTCTATTTCGGCTCTCGTGTTGCAAAAAGCGGTAGCAAACTTCTTGTAACCTGGGTTGCTTGCACCAATAGTGAGGATGTCGGTAGGACGTATAGGATCGAGGGGTTATATTACGATCCCGAAACTGACGGATTTCAGTCAATCGACGGTTCGGTTGACGCAAACGGGAATCCGAAACCGGCGGTTTTTGTGGAAGACGATAAGTACATCCCTTCGTATTCTGTTGCTGAGATAAATGGCTCTGTAGCCATTCTTTTCGAGGAGGCTACCGACGGGACGCAATTCTCCGATGTTCTTCGCAACGCAGTATACGGTGGTCTTTCCCCGAGAGGCGATGAAGCGGTTAAAACGAAGCAGCTAAAGCTTGTTTCAGCGGCCGATGGTGTTGCTCGAACCGTTGCTTTGGCAAATTCGAATCCTTCTGTTGTTGAATCCGATTTGTCTGAATTAGCTTTCTACAGTTCGGGGACTATCTCGAAAATCAGTGGTTTCTCTAGCGGGGCTGAGGGCTTTTCGACAAGTAAAATCGCTGACGTGTCTAGAACGGGAAGCGTACGATACGAAATCATTTCGAAAGATGGATCTGAGCTCTATATTGCAGCATACGATCCGGCCCAACAAGATATTCGCCTGTATTATCGCGATGGCTCATCAAGCGGGATGACCTTGTTGCCGCTTGGTATGCGCGGTGAAGATGGCATCGCGTTTCCTACGGAGCCATCCATCATTCTTTCATCGTCGGGCCGATTGGCTTCGTTGTGGGCCAAGGGGCCAGTTGGCGATCGCTCGAATATCGCTTTGGTATATTCCGAGTATGAACAGCAGGAGCTGCAGAAAGCCGATTATGGTGCAGTAACCGAGGCGATTAATAAGGCAACTGCGTTGAACGCCGAAGAGTATGTTGATTTCTCTCCTGTGACAAATGCAGTAAGCGCCGTTGTGTATGGCAAGTCCTATGCCGAACAAGTTGAAGTTGATGCTTATGCGGCGGCTATCAACGATGCGATTAGCGCTTTGACCTTGCGTGGTGCCGACTATGCAGCCGTCGATGCATTGGTGACAAAGGCGCAAGCCCTTGATGCTGATTTGTATAAAGACTTCTCTCCGGTTTCCGCCGCAATAGGCGCAATTGATCGAAGCAAGACCATTAGGGAGCAGGCGGAAGTTGACGCTATGGCGAAAGCTATCGACGACGCAATGGCTGCATTGGAGTATAAGGATGCGGATTATTCCAAAGTCGATGAGGCTATCGCTAAAGCAGGTGCGCTGAATAAGGCTGAGTACAAGGATTTTTCGACGGTTGAGCTAGCTGTAGCATCAGTTGTTCGGGGCAAGAACATCACTGAACAAGATTCTGTTGACGCTATGGCGAAGGCGATTGAAGATGCTATTGATGCGCTTGAAAAGAAAGCGGGAGATGACGATGCGGGACAAGTCGACGTAGGTAAAAAATCAGAGTCTGAAGAACCGCAAGCTAGTGATGAGGGTTCATTGACGGATGCCGATTCTCAAACCGGGGATAGCGATACTTTTATGTTTCTGATTGCGCTTGTTTTCCTTAGCGGTGCCAGCGCTGTCTTTTCGAGGATTATGGGCGGAAGAGCAAGACGCTGCAAACGATAAAACGGATTCTTTTAATGCGACTGTTGAAAACGGCAGTCGCATTTTTTTTGGCGTTGAAAAGGTTTGCGTTCATCAAGATTTTGTATAAAAAGCAGGGCGTAGTCTTCCCTTAGCACGTTAAAGTCCCTTGAAAAAGTTGCAGATTTCTGAAAAAGTCGTTTGAAAAAGTTGAGCAAACGGCAAAAAGTCCCTTTGAAAAGTTTACAATTCTAGAAAAAGTCGTTTGAAAAATATTGTTTTGGCTGGTAAATGGGGTGCTTATGCTAAAGCGAAAAATCATTGACCAACTTTCAGATTGGAAAGCCGATTCTAACCATAAACCCGTAATTCTCAAGGGCTGCAGGCAGTGCGGTAAAACGTTTGCCGCACTGCATTTTGCCTCGGAAAATTACGAGAACGTTATCTATATAAACTTCTTCGAAAACCCTGGCGCCAAGGACATCTTCGCAGGTTCTTTGGAGGTCGACCACATCGCTATGATGGCATCGGCGTATTTAACCCCGTCAGCAAATTTTGTTCCGGGAAAAACGGTGTTGGTATTTGACGAAATCCAGGAGTGCCCCCAGGCTCGCACCGCCCTTAAGTTCTTCTGTCTTGACGGTCGTTACGATGTTATCGGAACGGGCTCTCTTCTGGGCGTGGCCGGTTATGGCGAGATGCCCGCTTCGGTGCCGGTTGGCTACGAAACCGTTATCGATATGCACCCGCTTGATTTCGAGGAATTCTGCTGGGCAAATGGCATAAACGAATCGGTGGTTGAGCTGCTGCACGGTTGCTTGGAGCTCGAGTCTCCTGTCCCTCTGGCAATCCATTCTCGTATGAGGAGTTTGTTTCTCGACTACGCGGTGGTTGGCGGCATGCCCGATGCGGTTCAGTCATTCGTTGAAAACCACGATATGTCCAAGGTTCTCCAGATTCAGCGTGATATTGTCCGTGCGTACGAAGACGACATGGTTAAATATGCGCCTTCGGCGGACAAACCGCTTATCAAGCAGTGTTTTCAGTCTATTCCGCGCCAGTTGGCTAAGGAAAACAAAAAGTTTCAGTATTCCCTTGTTAAGAAGGGGTCGACCTCAGCCCGATTCGCGGGCAGCCTTCAGTGGGTTGAAGATGCGGGCATAACAGTGCGTTGCCGTAATCTTTCCATTACCGAGCTTCCCTTGGATGGGAATGCGATTGACGATCAATTCAAGGTGTACATGGCGGACACTGGTTTGTTCATAAGCATGCTGGAAGACGGAACGCAGTTTGATGTTTTAAATGGCAACCTTTTCGGATATAAGGGCGCTATTTTCGAGAACCTTATAGCAGATGTTTTCTCAAAGATGGGGCGTGAGCTTTACTATTTTCGCAAGGATTCGGGGCTCGAATTGGATTTCGTGATTCGCTACAAGGGGCGTTGCGTGCCCGTGGAGGTAAAAGCGAATGATGGCAACGTCAAAAGCTTGAAGACGGTGCTGAAGCATCCCGAGAAGTATCATGTTGTTTCGGCCGTAAAGCTCGCCGATTTGAACGTTGGTCGAACCGACACGATTTTGACCTTGCCACTGTATATGGCGTTTTTACTTACTGATAGGTGATGCCCCTGCCGTCTTCTGGCTTCCTGCTGATTTGTCTCGCGTTCCGCTACAATGGTGCTTCGATATGCTAACTATCAAAGCGCAGGTAGTGCGCTTGTTTGAAAGGGGATATTGTGCCCGCTCAGTGCAATCTCATCATCGACTCTTGCTGCGACCTCCCATTGGAACTCGTCCAACGAGAGGGCGTTCAGTTGATCGATTTCAACTACATCATTGACGATAAAACGTTCAAGGACGATTTCTATCAGTCCGTAACGCCCAAGGAGTTCTACGACAACATCCGAAACGGCGCTACTCCAAGCACCTCGCAGGTTGCACCCGCCGAAACGGAAGCCGCTTTCCGTAATGCTATTGAATCGGGCGTTCCCACGGTATACCTCTGCTTTTCCAGCGGTCTTTCCAGCAACTACAGTACGGCTTATGCCATTTGGAGCCAGCTGAAAGCCGAATACCCTGAAGCGCCTATCTATATCGTAGATCTTCTTATCGGCTCTACCCCTGAAGGCCTGTTGGTGCTGGAAGCTTTGCGTCAGCGCGAAAGCGGACTTACCGCCGAAGAAATGGTTGCCTGGGCGGAAGAAGCACGCTATTTCGTGCAGACCCTGTTCATGGTTGACGACCTCGACGCTCTTCATCGTGGCGGTCGCATCCCCGCTTCGGTTGCTTTCGCAGGCTCCAAGCTCGACTTGAAGCCGCTGCTGAATTTCGATACCAATGGCAAGCTTTCTCTGGCAGGTGCATCTCATGGTCGCAAGAAAGGCCTGAAGCAACTGGCTTCCTTCTACGAGAAGGCCCATGCCGAAAACAGCAACTTCGCTCTTATTGGCCACGCTGATTCGGAAAAAGACGCCGACAGGGTTTGCGAGCTGCTCGCCAAACAAGACGATTCCATCACGGTTATCAAGCACAACATCGGTGCTACCATCGGCAGTCATGTTGGTGCCGGCATGGTGTCTATCTCCTTCTGGGGCGAGGATCGCCGCGAGGCACTTTCCGTCGCTGACAAAATTGCCCGCAAGGTGCGAAAAGGGGAGTAGATCTTATATAAAGGGCGATTAAACCCTTCATTTTAGTTTTTCGGCAGGTCGCAACTTCTGCGTGAACCGTGCTTTCGAATTTGGGCTAAGAAATGGAAAACCTAGTTCGAAAGATGCGGGCCACTGCGAGTTGCGGCCTTTCTCTTTTTACATAAGAGCATCCTCCGGCGTTTCTGTCCGGCGTCTTTTTCTTTTCGAAACAGCGCTTTGCGCTCTTTACGAGGACTAATTTACGGTTTATCATATGAACAGTTGTTCACATATGAAAGGATCAAAGATGGTTGAAGAGGAACCGAACGAAGCAAAGCAAGCTCATCGCAGCGTCTCTTCAGGAATCGAAAGCGCTTGTGGCTGCGGCTGCGATGCTGCCGATGAAGCTGTCGACATGATGCCCGACGAAGAATTGCTCTACGATTTGGCCGACTTGTTCAAGGTGTTTGGCGACACTACGCGCATCAAAATCCTCTACGCCCTTATGACGAAGGATCGCTGTGTTGCCGATTTGGCTGAAGAAATCGGTGCGACTCAAAGTGCGGTTTCTCATCAGTTGCGAACCTTGAAGCAAAGCCGTTTGGTTCGTGCGAAGCGCGACGGGAAGAACGTGATCTACTCGCTTTCTGACGACCATGTCCACACCATGCTTGCACAAGGAATGACGCATATCTGCGAATAACCAGATCACCGTGTGTGCTGTCTGCTCAAATGGAATCTTTTCAGGAAAGGAAATAACCATGCGTAAAGTATTCAAACTGCAGGATCTTGATTGCGCCAACTGCGCTGCAAAGATGGAAGACGCTATCAAGAAGATCGACGGCGTAAACACGGCATCGATGAGCTTCATGACTCAGAAGCTGGTAATCGACGCTGACCCCGAAAAGCTCGACGTGATTTTGGATGAAGCCGAAAAGATCTGTCACAAGATCGAACCCGACATGGTGATTGTCCGTTAGCTTGTCAGCTAACGGACGTTCTCGGGGAGACGCGATGACGCTGCGCGGGACGCTGATGGCGCAGCTGGGCTTCAATCGGTCGGGGCGGCACGAAGGCCAGCCCCTTCCTCTTTCAACCCATCTGCACTCATCAGCGTCCCGCTCGCTTTTGTTGCCAATTCTGTGACTTTCTATAAAACCGAACGCGGGGCATCCGACCAGCAAAGATCCGATGCGCCTGCATACGCTACGAAGGGGATCTGCATGAATAAAAAGCAGAAAAGGACGCGAAACCGTATTGTTGCGGCGCTCGCCATTTTTGCTGCGGTATTCGCGGTTACGGAGTTTGTTCCGCTTGCGCAGTACGTTGGCGGGGAAACGAACGCGCTGTACCTTGAGTTCGCCCTGTTCCTTATCCCGTACCTTATTGCAGGCTACGATGTGTTGCTGAAGGCGGCGCGCAACATCGGCAACGGCCAGGTGTTCGACGAGAACTTTTTAATGACCATTGCCACGGTGGGTGCATTTGCTCTGGTTCTGTTTCCTGATTCTCAGCCTCATATGGCTGAAGGTGCAGCGGTAATGCTCTTCTATCAGGTGGGTGAGCTGTTCCAGGGCTACGCCGTAGGCAAGTCGCGTCAGTCTATCGCCGACATGATGGACATTGCTCCCGATTTTGCCAATGTTATGCGCGATGGCAAGCTTGTTCAGGTCGATCCGTACGAAATTGGCGTAGGCGATGAGATCGTGGTGAAGCCTGGTGAGCGCGTTCCGCTTGACGGAACCATTGTGGAAGGTTCCACTCAGCTCGACACTGCTGCACTTACCGGAGAATCCGTTCCTCGTCATGTGGAAGAGGGCGCCGAAGTGATTTCTGGCTGCGTAAACATGACGGGCAAGATCACGGTGGAAGTGAGCAAACCCTTCGAGCAATCCACGGTCTCGCGCATTCTTGAGCTGGTGGAAAGCGCTAGCGAGAAGAAGGCCCAAACCGAAAACTTCATTACGCGTTTTGCGCGCTACTATACGCCTATTGTCACTATTGGTGCTCTTGTTCTGGCTGTGTTGCCGCCGTTGCTGTTCGGCCAAAGTTGGTCCGATTGGATTGAGCGCGGCTTGACCTTCTTGGTTGTTTCGTGCCCTTGCGCCCTCGTTATCTCGGTTCCCCTTTCGTTCTTCGGTGGCATTGGCGGCGCTTCTCGTTTGGGCATCCTGGTGAAGGGTGGTAACTACCTGGAAGCGCTCGCTCATACCGAAACGGTGGTGTTCGATAAGACGGGCACGCTTACCAATGGCAGTTTCAACGTGGTCGCCGTGCATCCCGACGCTGCGGCAGAGGTTGACCCTGACCTCATTCTGTCCATTGCCGCGCATGCTGAAGCGTATTCCGACCACCCCATTGCCGTTTCCGTCAAGGAAGCTTTCACCGGCGAAATCGATCAGAGCCGCATTGCCGATGTTCGCGAGGAAGGCGGCCATGGCGTACGTGCAGTGGTTGATGAGCGCGTGGTTTTGGTGGGCAACGATAAGCTGATGCGCGAAGAAGGCATCGCTTACCACGACTGTGAGCTTACCGGCACTATCCTTCATGTTTCAATTGACGGTAAATATGCAGGTCATATCATTATTGCCGATGTGGTTAAGGAAGACGCCGCCGAATGCATCAAGCGTTTGCATACTGCTGGCGTTGGCAAGACGGTCATGCTCACGGGCGATCGCGCCGAGGTTGCAAAGGCCGTTGCCGAAAAGCTCGGACTCGACGAATATCATGGTCAGCTTCTGCCGGAAGACAAGGTTAACCAGGTGGAACGCCTGCTTGGCGAAACGTCCGAAAAGGGAAAGCTTGCTTTTGTTGGCGACGGCATCAACGATGCGCCGGTGCTTACTCGCGCTGATATAGGCATTGCTATGGGTGCAATGGGGTCCGATGCGGCAATTGAAGCGGCAGACATTGTTCTGATGGACGATAAGCCCTCTAAGATCGCCTCTGCAATTCGCATAGCCCGCAAAACCATGCGCATCGTATGGCAGAACATCGTCTTTGCGCTTGGCGTGAAGTTTGCAGTGTTGGTATTGGCTGCTGTTGGTTTGGCTACCATGTGGCTTGCAGTGTTCGCCGATGTGGGTGTAGCCATTCTGGCTATTCTCAACGCTATGCGCTGCATGCGCGTAAAGCGCTAGAATTTACCACCTTGTCTGCCTTGGTCCAATGGGGCAATTAGGGTGGCTTTTGGGAAAATATGTCCCTATTTGGCCACCCGCTCCCCTAGGGAGGAACACATGTCTGCATCCACGACATATATCCTGCAAGTTAACGGCAGTGACGTTCGGGTAACGCTGAAGCGCATGAAGAGCATTCGCTTGCATGTGAAACCGACGGGTGAGGTGACGTTGTCTGCCCCGCTTGGCACCAGTAAAACCCGCATAAGCGAATTTATTCGGTCGAGGGCCGATTGGATTCGTGCCCAGCAGGCAAAGCAAGTAGATTCCCCGGCCGCCCGTGCCGAGCGGGCAACGAAGCAGGAAATAGAGCAATGGCGCACAGTGGTGAAGGCGTGTGTTCCGCCGTTGGTCGCCGAGTGGGAGCGCATCCTGGGCGTGCGCGTGCAGAAGCTTGACTATCGCAATATGAAAAGCAGGTGGGGGAGTTGCCAGCCGCAAACGGGGCGGGTGTGCATCAATATTCGCCTTGCGCTCTACCCTCCGGAATGCCTGGAGTACGTGGTGGTTCACGAGTTGTGCCATATGCTGGAGCCGAATCATGGTGCTGGCTTCAAGGCGCTTATAACCAAGGTGATGCCCGATTGGAAACAACGAGAACGTATTTTGAATCCTCGGTAGGCAATCCCCTTGATGCGCGTAAGCGCTACCGCTTTTTCTCGTGCTAAAATAATTCAGTTATACGCTGTGCCAAAAGGGTGCAGAACAAGCAAGTAATCTGAAGCGGCGGGCGGCATCATCAGCCGTTTTCGCCAAGAAAGAGAGCATGAGCATGAGCAAGGGAACCTATTCCTTCACCACTCCCATTTACTACGTTAACGCGGCCCCGCACTTGGGCACCGCCTATACCACTATCGCTGCCGATGCGGTTGCGCGTTATCAGCGTATGAACGGCTATGACGTTGCCTTCGTAACCGGCATGGACGAACATGGCCAGAAGGTTGCCGACACCGCCGCCGCTAAGGGCATGACGCCCCAGGATTGGTGCGATTCCATGGAACCCGCTTTCCGCGACTGTTGGGACATGCTTGACATCACCTACACCGACTTTGTTCGCACCACCGAGCCTCGCCACGCTGAAACCGTAAAGAAGTTCTGGCAGGACCTGTACGACAAGGGCTACTGCTACAAGGGTTCGTACGAGGGTTGGTATTGCGTTCACGAGGAAACCTATTACAACGAAAGCGATCTTCTGAAGAACGACGAAGGCGAATTTGTATGCCCCGATTGCAAGCGTCCTGTTCAGAAAGCTGGTGGCGAAGAGAATTGGTTCTTCAAGCTTTCCGAATTTCAGGAGCCGCTGCTGAAGTTTTACGAGGAGAATCCTGATTTCATTCGCCCTGAAACTCGCAAGAATGAAATCGTTTCCTTCGTGAAGAGCGGTCTGAAAGACCTTTCCATTTCTCGCTCCACCTTCGACTGGGGCGTTCCGCTGCCTTTCGACGAAGGCCATGTTGCTTATGTATGGGCTGACGCACTGTTGGCCTACTTCACCGGCATCGGCTATGGCAGCGAAGAGCGCGCAGGCGAATTTGAGCAGCGCTGGCCCATGCAGTATCACTTTGTTGGCAAAGACATTACGCGCTTCCACTGCGTAATCTGGCCTGCAATGTTGATGGCTGCTGGTTTGCCGGTCACCCACACGGTATTTGGCCACGGCTTCCTGCTTACTAAGGGCGAAAAGATGTCGAAGTCTAAGGGCAATGCGCTGAAGCCTGCAGATTTGGTTAAAGTGTTCGGCGTTGACGCATACCGTTACTACTTCCTTTCCGACGTTCAGTTCGGCCATGACGGCTCCATTTCCATCGAGCGTATGGTTCAGGTGTACAACGCTGATCTTGCCAATACCTGGGGCAATCTGTGCAGCCGCGTGTTCAACATGACAAAGAAGTATTTCGAGGGCAAGGTTCCCGCAGCACCTGCTAGCGCCGAGGAAAACCCCCTGCGCGAAATCGCTGACGAGCTGTACGCCGAATATGACAAGTGCATGGGCCAGGTTGATTTCACCAATGCCGCCGCCGCTGTTCAGAAGCTTGCCAGCCGTGTAAACCTGTACGTTGAAGATTCTGCACCGTGGAATCTGGCAAAGAGCGAAGAAACCGCTGATGAACTTGCTGCGGTTATCTATAACGCGCTGGAGGCTATCCGTATCATTGCGCTGTATATGGCTCCGTTTATGCCCAACACTTCCGCCGAGGTATTCAATCGTCTGGGCTTGGGCGACATCTTCGCAATCACCGATATCGAAGCCGCTACGGTATGGGGTCAGCTTGAGGCTGGTTCTGCCGTTGCTGTGGGCGATCCGCTGTATCCGCGTTTGGACGCTGATGCTATCGATCTTTCCATCGAGTAGTAGGAAACGGCCGTTATCATGACCGAGGAAACGCAATCGCTGAACGCCGCTTTTGTTGAAGAGGGGGCGTTCAGCGTTTCCTTTTTTCAGAAACGCAAGCATCACAAGTATCGTGAAATCGTTGCGCCTGTTTTGCCGGGCGTGGTTGCCGATACGCACGCACATCTGGAAATGCTAAAGAATCCAGCTGCTGAACTGGCTAAATGCGCATGCCATAACGTTCGCTTCGTGTGTGCTATGTGCGATCCTGCTGAAGACAGCCACACCACCTTCGATAATTTGGAAATGTGGCAGCAAGATGCCCAAGGCATCCTTGAAGAAGCTGGCCTTGGTTCTTATGGGGATGCCATACCGCATCTTCGTATCGCTATGGGCGTACATCCCCATAACGCCAAGATGTGGGATATGCGCATGGAGCATACGCTGATGCAGCGTCTGGCGGATCCTCATGTCTGTGCCCTGGGCGAAGTGGGCCTTGACTATCATTACGATCTTTCGCCTCGTGCCATGCAGCGCGGGGTGTTCCGTCGCCAAGTGCAGCTTGCAAAAATGGCGGGCCTTCCGCTTATCCTGCATATGCGCGAAGCCCATGAAGAGGGTTTGGCTATCTTGGAAGATGAAGGATTCCCAAAGAATGGGGTATTGCTGCATTGCTTCAACTTGGATGAAGAGGCGCTTGCTCCATGGGCGGAACACGGTTGCTACATTGCATATGGTGGCCCTATCACCTTCAAAAAGGCCGATGAAGTGCGCTCTGGCGCAACCAAGGTTGCCCGCAACCTTCTCCTTACCGAAACAGACAGTCCTTACATGACCCCCGAGCCTATGCGCGGTATCGATTGCGGTCCTGCTCATGTGGTGTTCACGGCTGCAACGATCTTAGAGGTTTTGGGCGCTGAAACGCAGGCTGAACAGGAAGAACTATTGGGTCAAATGTACGAAAACGCGCTCGCTCTGCTTGATCGTCAGCCTACGCAGTGGCAACGCGCGAATGCCGATGTTCTTACGGGGGCTTAAGTGGGTACGTGGGTTGTGATAAACGGTTCTCCTCGCTTGAATGGCAAATGCGCGCGCCTTATTCGCATGCTGAAGATGTCAATCGAGCAGAGTCATCCTGAAGTGAGCCTTGTCGAGTACGAGGTTGGCCGCATGGATGTTTCGGGATGCAATGGCTGCGAGTTCTGCAAGACCAACGAAGAGTGCATCATCGAAGACGACATGATGCAATTCATCGATGACCTGAACAAGGCGGAGCGAGTATTTTTGGTGGCGCCCATCTACTTTGCGGGTGCCCCTTCTCAGTTAAAGGCTGTGCTGGATAGGTTGCAGCCGTTCTTTTGGTCCTACCTGGATCGAAAAAAAGCAGGGAAGCCTCTGCCGGCTAAGCGTCCTTTGTCGTTGTTCGTGGTGGGCGATGGTGGCGATCCTCATGGGTACGAACCCCTGGTTGCCAGCGTTCGTTCATCTATGGCCCTTGCCGGTTTTGCTCTTGAAGAAACAGTTCCACTGATTGGGGTAAATCGCCTCAATCGTGAACACTTGGGAAAGTGGGGTGTTGCCTAATGGGCAAGCTTTCATATTTGGCAAGCGTGGCAGAAACGCGCGCTGTTCTTGAAGCCCATGGCCTTATGACGAAGAAGGCGTTGGGGCAGCATTTCCTTATCAACGATGGCATCGTGCAGCATATTTGCGATTTGGCTGAATTGGGCCCTGAAGACAAGGTGCTGGAAGTCGGCCCTGGCATCGGAACGCTTACGGTCGCCTTGCTTCAGCGTGCGGGTCAGGTTGCCTCCATCGAAATGGATACCGACTTGCCAGCCGTTTTGGCAGAAACCTGTGCTGAATGGGCTGACAGGTTTACCCTGATCCAAGGTGATGCATTGGCAGTAAGTCCCGATCAGGTTCCTTTTGCTCCCACTAAGCTTGCGGCGAATCTTCCCTACGCGGTTGCGGCTACCATCGTGCTCGATTTCTTTGAACGCTATGAGTCGCTACAGAGTCAAACGGTAATGGTTCAAGCGGAGGTTGCCGATCGCATGTGTGCCAAAATCGGCACGAAGAACTACGGTGCTTATACGGTGAAGTTAGGCCTTTTGGCTGAGTATCATGGCCGCTTCGCCGTTTCCGAGGGTAATTTCTTCCCGCCTCCGCGCGTAAAAAGCGCCGTTATTCGTTTTGATCGCAGGGCGGAGCAACTACCTGAAGAATTGCGTCATGCTGCTATGGTGATGGCGGACGCTTCTTTCGCTAACCGCCGGAAAACCATTGCGAACTCCCTGAAAATGTACTTCTCGAATCCTCAGACCTACGATGAGCGTATGTTGGCATCCATCCCCGAAACGCTCGAACGGGCGGGTGTTTCCGCAAAGGCTCGCGGCGAATCACTCGAACGCAAAACCTTTATTGAACTGGGTCGTGCATACTTGGCAATGCATGAATAGCGTAAAGGGCACGAGGTGTTGCGCCTCGTGCCCTTCCGTTGTTTCCTGATGTTTTTCCTTGCAAGCTGGAATCGATATGCGATGTATCGGTCCTTTCGTTGCCGCTACTTTTAATTGAAGAAAGGAACCCGATGGCTAATGCCAAGTCTTCTTTGACGCGCAGGACTCTCCATTACTACTGGCAGGTGACGCGCAGACACAAGGCGTTGTTTGCGGCGCTGATGGCGTCGACGTTTGCCTTTGTTGCTTTGTTGAGCTACGGCAATCCGTACGTGATGAGCCTGATTGTCGACCAGGTTAGTGCCCAACCTGTTGAAGCGGATCAAGTGTTTACTGTGTTTGGGCCCTATATTGTGGCTCTTATTTTGATCAATGTCTTTGGTCAGGCTGCCAGCAAGCTGCAGGATTACACCATGTACAAGCTGGAAATTGCCGCCTCATACGATTTGGCAACTATGAGTTTTGACGCTTTGTGCAATCAGAGCATGTCGTTTCACTCGAATCGCTTCGGCGGCACGCTTGTCAGCCAAACCACAAAGTTCATGAGCGCATACCAGCAATTAATCGAAACTATCATGTTCCCTTTCCTGCCGGTACTATGTTCGGTTATTTTTACCTGCGGAATTCTTCTTCCGCGCGTTCCCCTGTATGTTGCCATTCTGATGGTGCTGTTGGCTGTTTACGCAAGCATTTCCTATTACCTGTATAAGCGGATTCTTTCCCTGAATGAAAAGGCTGCGAGTGCGCAGAACCAGCTTTCGGGTGAGTTGTCGGATTCGGTAGCTAATATTTTGGCGGTAAAAACGTATGGTCGCGAAGACTACGAGCGTGGCTTGTTCGATAACGCCAACAGGGAAGTGGTGGCGCGTGATTCGAAACGCATGTGGGCATCGCTTACGCGCGGCATTATTACCGCCTGCATCACAGTGGTAATTATGTCGGTGGTAACCGTGTTCATCGCAGGCGGCAACGCGTGGTACGGCATAACTCCAGGCACTTTGGTTGTTATGTTTACTTATACGTATACCGTTACCAATCAGTTCAATTTTATCAACAACGGCCTTCAACGCTTCAACCGTGCTTTTGGTGATGCAAGCGGTATGACTGCCATTCTTGATGAACCTCGTCTGGTGGCGGACAAACCTGGTGCTCTGGATTTAAAAGTAAGCCATGGTGCCATCGACTTTCAGGGAATTGACTTCTTCTACACTGACGGCAATGCGAAGACGCAGGTATTTGATAAGTTTGAGCTTCATATTCCTGCAGGTCAGCGTGTTGGTTTGGTTGGCATGAGCGGTGCAGGGAAAACAACGCTCACAAAGCTCCTGCTTCGCCTTTCCGATATTCAGGAAGGGCAGATTTTTATTGATGGGCAAAACATAGCCGATACCACCCAACAATCGTTGCGTCGCCAAATTGCCTATGTGCCCCAAGAGGCCCTGCTGTTCCACCGCTCAATTGCCGAGAATATTTCGTATGGCAAACCCGAAGCCAGCATGGATCAAATTCGAAGAGCGGCCAAGCAGGCCAATGCTCTTGAGTTTATCGAGAAGCTTCCGCAGGGATTCGACACTATTACGGGAGAACGCGGCATCAAGCTTTCCGGCGGTCAGCGTCAGCGCATCGCAATTGCACGTGCGCTCTTAGCCGACTGTCCGGTACTGGTGCTCGATGAAGCAACAAGCGCGCTCGATTCTGAAAGCGAGAAGCTGGTGCAAGATGCTTTGGCTACCCTTATGGAAGGCCGTACGTGCATCGTGGTTGCGCATCGTCTGTCCACGGTGGCCAGTTTGGACAGGATCGTGGTGCTTGATGGCGGCAGAATTGTCGAAGATGGTCCCCATGATGAACTGGTTTCCCGGGGTGGGGAATACGCTCATCTGTGGAACCGTCAAACGGGAGCCTATCTGGAATAATGCCTCTATGGTTACAAGATGGAGATTGTCCCGTAGCAAAGTAATAGATGATATACTAGTTGAGTTTTATTGTGTCCAAAGTGGAAAGAACAACCTTATATGGATCTCGCAAAGCAAGCACAGATTATCGGCAACATCCATGACACGCTTAGCCAGTATGTAGGCCAAAAGCTTCGCGTTCGCGCAAACATGGGACGCTCGAAAATCGTTGAGAGCGAAGGCGTGCTCATGCAGGTGCATCCGCAGCTATTTATCATGGAAGTAAAGCGCAAGCGTGGTGCTTCCGCTCGCCAGTCTTATCAGTATGTAGATGTTCTTACTGGCATGGTCGAGCTCAGTCAGGATGGCCAGCCTCTGTTCGGCAGCTTCATTGAAGAAGAAGTTACCGAAGAGCCTGTAGCGGTTGAGGCAAACGCCGAAGAATAAGGCCCGAAAATCAAGCCAGAATGTAGAGCCCGCTCAGTTATCTGAGCGGGCTCTACTGTTATGCGGCGATGTTCTCGGGCGCTCATCGCCTTTAGTGTTACTGAGCTGCATGTGGGTTATCTGCGGCTTATAGGACAAAAAGTGTGTCTATTTAAAGGGCATTGGCGCAGGTCAATGCC
>ERZ1034984.991-NODE-991-length-29198-cov-21.143739_pt1 | contig 29198 bp, 24 predicted proteins | sample MGYA00520589_ERZ1034984 | MGnify/ENA primary metagenome ERZ1034984 (study PRJEB33766, sample SAMN09781790) | gut metagenome | biome: gut microbiome | host: Homo sapiens | place: Madagascar | study: EMG produced TPA metagenomics assembly of the PRJNA485056 data... | reverse complement strand
TTCGCGGTCTGTTCGCGGTCTGTTCGCGGTCTGTTCGCGGTCTGTTCGCGGTCTGTTCGCTTGAGGCGCAACCTCAAGCGAACAGCGAACTGCAAGATATTGGCAGCGCTTTCGCCAAATTAGAATCTCTATGTTGCAAATGTCTGAAATTTTCGTACAATTGCAACATGGAGTATAAGAACAACACCGCAGCAATTGACGAGCTCTCGGCATCGGAGGGCGTCTTCACTACCGCCCAGGCTCTAAGGCTCAACATCAGCAGGAACGCACTCGCCCACGCTTGCAAAGCCGGACGCCTCGAGCGCATAGCACACGGAGCATACCGCCTCGCGGGCGCGCGTAGCTCGAACACCGACGAGCTCGCCGCCGTATGGAAGCTTACGGCACCGGCGACCTTCTCGTGGGAGAGACAAGCCCGATGGGATGGCGTGGCAATCGGCGGCACCACAGCAGCCTGCCTTTTGGGAATCGGCGACTTTTACCTTTCCCCCTACCGAATCTACTCCCCCAAGCGCATCAATTCCCGACTTCAGGCGGCGAACTTCAGAATCAGAAGCATCGACGAGAAGGATATTGCCTGGATTGACGGGCTGCCCGTCACCCGAGCTGAAAGGACCCTTGTCGACATGTGCCTCGACCGCGAAGACCCATCGCTTATCCAAGATGCCCTTTACGACGCGACAGCTCAAGGCATAATCGATTCAGATAGACTCACGCGCTTGCTTGCTGAGCTCAGCGAAAGCGACCGGAAGGCAAGCCTCTTCGCGCCCCTCGGAAGCGCTCTCGCAGTATCCAGCAAGAAAGGTACGCTATGAAATACAAAACGCCAGCAGCGCTCGAAATGGCCGTCAAGGAAGCCGCAAAGAAATCGCCATTGGACACGAATCACGCTATCGCCGAACAGGTCGCCAAAGAGTCGCGCGCACGCAAGGTCGCCCCCCTGCCCGTACGCGATTCGCTGACATGGAACCCAGCCGAGCTCCGCTGGCTTACCGTTAAGGACGATTCCATTCGCAAGCAATTTGAAGAGTAACGCTGCCACCCTGATACCACGAGCTTGTGTCATCCGCTTGCAAGTGCATTTCATAATAGGTTTTATGGCCCGTACCGCTACTTTTGGCCCAATGCTTGTCTACCTGGGAAATCACACTTTTATGAGCGAGTTTTGGGGCGATGAAGCCCGCTGCGGCCAACGAGGCACACCGTCGGCGACCACAGAGAGGCTTGCCGGCGTTAACGGCATGCTGCTTTCGTGAGGTCGAGCGTTCGGGTGGCTATGCGGTTGGTGAGCGCGGAGGTGTGCGAGACCAGCAGCATGCCGGCGCGCTCGCGCTCGGCGTAGGCCAGCAGCACGCGCCAGATGTGCGCCTGCGTTACCGCGTCCAGCATGGTGGATACCTCGTCGCAAATCAGGTAGCGCGGGCGCGTGGCCAGCGCGCGGGCGATGCAGAAGCGCTGCAGCTCGCCACCGGAAAGCTCGTGGGGGAAACGCTGCAGCCATTCTTCGCGAATGCCCAGGTCATCAAGCAGTTGTTGCGGCACCTCGCCCGCTTCCGCCAGCGTTTTGCGCATGCGAAGGCGCGGGTCCACCGCTTGCTCTGGATGCTGCTGAATCAACTGCACCGGGCACACGCCGCGACGAGGCAGCGCACGATCGTCCACCAGCACTTGGCCCGCCGCCGGGTGCTCGTAGCCCGCCAGGATGCGGCACAACGTGGTTTTGCCGAACCCCGACGGCGCCTGAAGCGCCACGCGCTCGCCCGCCTCCACGCGCAAGCTGAAGCCGCGATACAGCGGCCGCGCAGCATCGTACCCAAACGTTATATCCTTCGCTTCCAGCATAAAAGCCTTTCGTTATTTTCCGTCCGATGAGCTGGGCTCGACAGACTTGAGAATCTAGAATCTGCCAATGGCCAGTTTCCCTTGAGCCAACGCGCCTAATGTATCTGACAAGGGGACAGATCGTTTGCCATGTGCGCTCCTCCGTTAATGGGACAAAGGGACTGTCCCTTTGTCCCATTCTGCGTCTTCTACCGCGAAGTCGTGTTCGGGGAGGGCGTGCCAGAGTTGGCGGGTGAATTCGTGGCGCAACAGGTTGGGGTTGGCGAAATTTGCGACTGCGGTTTCCTCCACCACCGTGCCGTCCTTGAACACCGCCACGCGGTCGGCCACGCGCAGCGCCAGCTCAATGTCGTGCGTGATCAGCAGCACGCCGCCGCCCGCATCTGCGAAGGCGCGGAAGTCGTCGAGCGCGCGAACGGCCAGGTCAAGATCCAGGCCCGGCGTTGGCTCGTCCGCTACGATCACGCGCGGGTCGTCCATAAGCGCGCAGCACAACAGCACGCGGCGAGCCATACCACCCGACAGCTCGTGCGGATATAGGCGCGCCACCTCGGGGCCCAGCCCGTAACGCTCGAACAGCTGCTGCCGACGCGTGCGGCGCTCGGCCTTCGTCAGCCCGTTCGCGAACCCTTCCACCTGCTTGCCCACGCGCATCATGGGGTCAAGGTGGCTCACGCTTTGCGGCACCAGCGACAGCCCGTGCCCGCGCAGCGCCGCAAGCCCCGCCGCGTCCATGCGCTGCCCGTCGAACCAGATGCGGCCCGATACGGTGGAGTTCGGCTCGAACAGCCCGAACACGGCATCGGCCAGAAGCGTTTTGCCCGACCCCGATGCGCCCACCACGGCCACCACCTCGCCCGCGTGCACCGCGATGCTGAGGTTGTGCAGCACCTCGACGTCACGCTGCTTGGCGCGGAAGAACGGCTGCGATTCGTCGTACATGCGGAAGCTCACGCACAGGTCTTCCACCTGCAGCAAATGGTGCCCGCCCGCATGATGCGAGTGGGCTGCATGCGAATGATGATGATGCACCTGCGCATCTTCGTGCGGCGTGGACTCGTGAGGTGCGTGCTCGTCCGCGCATTCGGGCGCAAAGTCGCCCGCGCATTTCAACGCAGGGAAGTTTTGCTCAGGGCACAAAAGTGTTTTTGCATCGTCGCAAAAGTGGCTGGCATCAGACGCTTCTACCGCTTTTGCGCATTCGCAAAAGTTTACGGTTTCAGCGTTTCCGCTGGTCGTCAGCTTATCGTTTTTCTCCACGCCATCCTCCTTCGCCACGTTACCCGATTCCATCAATACCATTTTGCGCACCACCGCAATTTACTTTTGCGCCGTGTGCGGGTCGATCAACTTACGCAGGTTTTGCCCCGCCAAATCGAACAGACCCACCGTGCACATAAGAGCCACGCCGGGGAACACCGCCAACCACCAGGCGCCCGTGGACAGGTAGCTCATCGACTCGCTTAAGATCACGCCGATGGCCGGCTGCTCGGGCGGCAGGCCGAAGCCCAAAAACGTGATGGCCGCCTCGTGCAAAATGGCGTGCGGGAACAGCAAAATCAGCCCCACCAGGAACTGCGGCAACACATACGGCACCATATGGCGAAGCGCGATGCGCGCCGGGCTCTGCCCCAGTTTGCGCGCAACCTCCACGAACTTCGATTGGCGGCATTGCAGCACCTCGGCGCGCACCACGCGGGCAAGGCTAGCCCAGTGCGTCACGGCAACGCCGATGGTCACGCCCCAAAAGCCCTTTCCCAGCGCAAACGAGATGAGCACCAGCAACACGATGTGCGGAACGCCCATCATCAGGTCGATCATCCAGCTGACCACGGCGTCCACGCGCTTGCCGCCAAGCGCAGCGGCACAGCCGAGGATCAACGCAATCACCGACGACACGCCCGCCGCCAGCAAGCCCACCAGCACGCTGGTGGACAACCCCGCCAGCGTACGCGCCAGCATGTCGCGGCCCATCCAATCGGTGCCGAACGGGTGCGCCACGCCAGGCGCCAAGCTTTTCGCAGCGAAATCCGTGACCGTGGCCTGGGGATACAGCGCCAGGCCCGCAATCACCACGGCCACCAGCGCCGCAGCCGCGCCAATGCACGCCGCAAGCGCAACCACGCGAGAAGCCGCCCGCCGCTGCGCTGGAGCATGAAGCAACGCGCTGTCGTCGCCATCCGACTTTTGGCGCGGCGCTTTCTTCGGGTTTCGCCGGAAACCCAGCGGCAACGCTTTTTCCGCGCGCTTTTCGCCGGAAACGGCAACGCTTTCGCCAACCGCTGCGCACGTCACCTTCGTACAAACGCCGCGTTCTGTCAGGGATTTCTCGAGGAAGGTTTCGTTCATCAGGCCCTCCCTTCGCGCGTGCGCATGCGCGGGTCAAGCACGCCGTACAGCACGTTCGCCAGCAGGTTGCCGCCGAACACCAGCGCCGCACTAACCAGCGCGATGCCCGCCAGAAGCGCCACGTCACCGCCCAGGCCCGCCGTCACGGCCGCCTGACCCAGCCCCGGATACGAAAACACCTGCTCAACCAGCACCGATCCGCCGAAGATTTCGGAGATGAACGCGCACTGTAGCGTGACCGCCGGCAGCGCCACGTTGCGCAGGCAATGGTGCAAAACCACGCCCAGGTCGGATTCGCCACGGGCGCGCGCGAAGCGTACGTAATCGCTTTCCAGCACATCGACCACCTTCTCGCGCGTGTGCAGAGCAATGTTCGCCACGCCGGTCACCGACAGCGTCAACGCCGGAAGCACCAGGTGATGAGCCGCATCGACCAGCGTCACGTCGGCCGCCGACATGCCGATGGGCACGGAAAAACCAATGGGGAACCACCCCAGTTGCACGGCGAACACCATCAGGATAATGAGCCCCAACCAAAACGTCGGCGTCGACGCCAGCAAAAAGCAATAGCCACGCACCACGCGATCAAGCACGCTGCCGCGCCGCGCGCCGGCGACCACGCCCAGCGCGAAGCCCAGCACGCCGCTGATAGCCCACGCGATGCCCATGAGCGCCAGCGAGTTGGCCGCGCGGTGCGCGATCACCTCGGACACGGGCGCGTTGAACCTGAGCGACGTTCCCATGTCACCATGCAAAAGCGCGCCCGCCCAGTTGGCGAACCGCTCCCAAAACGGCACGTCGCCGCCCCAGTAGCTTGCCAGCTGCGCGCGCTTGGCGTCAGACATGTTCACATACGCAGCCTGCCCCACGTTAGCCTGCACAGGGTCAATCGGCGAAGCGCTGACCAGCGCAAACACCACCAACCCCACCGCCAACATCAGCAGCACGAACCGCAAAATATGTCGAACAAAATACCTTGTCAACTACCAGCTCCACTGATCGACGTTGTTCACGAGCGACCACCCATGGCCATGCGGATGCGGCTTCTGCTGCGCCACCTGCAGCCCATCGGCCACGAAATACAAGTGGTCCACGTTCGCAAACCACACCCACGTGGCCGCGCCCTGCGGCGCCACGCCGTTTTCGCCGTCCCACATGGCCAGCTTCCATTCGTCATACGAATCGGCCACCACGGGGTTGGCCAACGCCGCGTCCAGGTGCGCGTCCACGGCCGCGTTCTCGTAGCACGCATAGTTGCCGTTGCCCGTAGAGTACGTCAAGTTGTACGTTTCGATGGGGCTGTTCGAGCCCCAGCCCCACACCACCGGGTCGCTGAACTGGTGCTGATAGATGTCATCCCAGCTGGCGCCCTTCGGGTTCACCTTGATGCCCAGTTCGCTCATCTGGTTGGCGAACTCCATGGCAATGGCCTGGCGCACCGTATCAGACGCGGAATAATACAGGTCGAACGCCGCCGGAACGCCGTCCTTAGCGCGCGTGCCGTCTGCACCGGCCGTCCAGCCGGCCTCGTCCAGCAGCGCTTTAGCGCGCGCAACATCGGTTTCGCACCTCATATCGGGCGACGACCAGGGCATATTGTCGCCCACGCTATACGCCACCTCGCCGAACCCGTTCAGCACGTGGTCGATAAGGGCCTGCCGGTCCACACCATAGTTAATGGCGCGGCGCACGGCCACGTCCTGCGTGACGGCATTGCCCATGGGGTACGTCTCGCCCGTCTGCACTTTCGTGCCGCCCGGCGCCACCGCCGGCAGCGAGATGCCGCGCGAGTCCACCGACGCACAATTCAGCAGGTCATAGCCCGCCGGCTGCTGGCTGGCGAACGTGGCCGACGCGTACGCAACGTCCACCTGGCCCGATCGCGCCGCCGCCAAGCTGGCGTCCTCTTCCATGAACACCACCACCACGCGCTCGATGTTCGGCTTCTCGCCATAGTAGTCGGGGTTCGCGCGCAAAATAACCTGCTGGCCGCGGTCCCACTGCTCAAGCACGTAGCGGCCGCTGCCTACCGGGTTGCTACCGTAATCGGCGCCATGCCCGCCATCAGGCACAATACCGATAACCGCCAACGTATACAGCAGCGCGTTGAACGGCTTGTTCAAGTGCACTTCGCACGTGACGTCATCGGTGGCCACGGCCTTGTCAACCATGGTCAGGTCGCATTCGCTGGCTTCGCTTGCCGCCACGCCGTTGATGGTGTAAGCAACGTCGCGTGCCGTCAGCGCGTTGCCATTCGTGAATTTCGCGTCCGTGCGAATAGTGAATGTCCAGGTCAGGCCATCGTCGCTGCACTCGTACGCTGTAGCTAGGTCGTTTTCGAAACCCATGTCGGCCGTGGTTTTCAGCAACGTGGACTGGATGAGCGGTTCGTGCACGTGCTCGCCGCAGCCCCACGACACGAACGGATCGAAACCGGCCGCCGGCTCGCTGCTAGCCGGCATGGACACGGTCACCTGCGAAGCGTGTTCACCGCCGACCGCGCCGGAGCCAGACTCCGTGCCCTCTTGCCCGCCAGCGCACGCGCTCAGCACGCCGCCAAATCCAAGTGCCGCAGCGCTTACACCCGCTACCCGCACAAACGAACGCCTCGACAGGTTTGCCATGCCCGTTCCTTTCCCCATTCGCAAGCACGGCGAACGCGAAAGCCGCGCGCCCGCCATACTCGCACCGAGCAAAAGCGTCCAGCGTCTGCGAAATCATTGCACGCTTGCTCGGTGTTACGACTTTTCATTGCGTAACACACTATAGCAGGCGCAGCACACTTCGGTGTTACGAATTTCGGAATCGTGACACCAGCGGCAGAATTGTCCCACAACTAGCCCGAAAACGGCTTACTCCGCCCCTTGTCACGCGAGAATCGAAACCAGGATGGCGGGCGGCCCAGTCCCTACGCTTCCGGCACTTCGCCCGTCTCCAGAATCGCAAGCAACGTCGGCTCGTCGAGCACGGGTACGCCCAGCGCCACGGCTTTGTCGTACTTGCTGCCCGCCGCTTCGCCGGCCACCACGTAGCTCGTCCTCTTCGACACGCTGCCCGACACCTTCGCGCCGCGTGCCTTCAGCGCCGCGCCGGCCTCGTCGCGCGTCATGCCGCTTTGCACCAGGCTGCCAGTCAGCACGAACGTCAGCCCCTCGAGCGTCTGCGGCAGCGCGTCGGCCGCCGCGGCTTCCACGTCATCGGCCAAGCGCACGCCGTGCTTCGCCAACCGCTCGATGACCTGCACGTTGTCGGGCGTGCGCAGGAACAGGTACGTGGAATGCGCGATCTTCGGGCCCACGCCGTCCACCGCCGCCAGCTGCTCCTCGGTGGCCGCCATCAGCGCGTCCATGCTCGGGAACGCGCGCGCCAGCGTTTCGGCCATGGTTTTGCCCACGTGGCGCATACCCAGTCCGAACAGCGGGCGGGCGAACGGGCGCGTGCGCGACTCGTCGATGGCCGCCACCAGCTTCTTCGCGATGGTCTGCCCCAGGCAGATGGGATCACCCTCCTTGTTCGTGCGGCCCGTCTGCAGCCGCGCCAGCTCCACCTCGTCAAGCGTGTAGTAGTCCGCCACGTCGCTCACGCGGCCCGACTCCACCAGCCAGCGCACCACTTCCTCGCCCATGCCGTCGATGTCCATGGCTCCGCGGCTGGCCCAATGCAGCAAGCGCTCAAGCGCCTGAGCGGGGCAATCGATGGAGATGCAGCGGTAATCGGCCTCGCCTTCCTCGCGCACCACGGGGCTGCCGCAGCTCGGGCACACCGTAGGCATGCTCCACGGCACGGCATCGGCCGGGCGCAGCGACTCCACCGGCCCCAGCACCTCGGGAATCACGTCGCCGGCCTTGCGCACGATGACGGTGTCGCCCACGCGCACGTCCTTGCGACGCACCTCGTCCTCGTTGTGCAGCGTCGCGCGCGCCACGGTCGAGCCCGCCACCAGCACCGGGTCCATCTCGGCCACCGGCGTCAGTTTGCCCGTGCGTCCCACCTGCACGGTGATGTCGCGCAGCAGCGTCGTCTTCTCCTCGGGCGGGAACTTGAACGCGATGGCCCAGCGCGGCGCGCGCGCCGTGTAGCCCATGGCCTCCTGCTGCGCGAACGAGTTCACCTTCACCACCACGCCGTCGATGTCGTACGGCAGCGCGTCGCGGCGCTCCAGGCTTTTGCGGCAGAACTCGTGCACCTCCTCGGCACTGTGCACCAGCGCGATATCGGGGTTCACGTGGAAGCCGGCGCGGCCCAGCCATTGCAGCAAGTCCCACTGCGTTTCCACGGCCAGCTTGCGCTCGTCGCCCACGGCGTACACGAACGTGGACAGGTCGCGATGCGCCGTGATCTGCGGGTCTTTCTGGCGAAGGCTGCCGGCGGCGGCGTTGCGCGGGTTGGCGAACGGCTGCTTGCCGTTGGCCTCGGCCGATGCGTTCAGCGCCTCGAAGCTGGCCTTCGGCATGTAGCACTCGCCGCGCAGCTCAATGGGCACGCCGGCATCGCGGATGCCGTCGGCGGCATCGGCCCGCAGACGCAGCGGCACGTCTTTCACGGTGCGCACGTTCACGGTGATGTCCTCGCCCGTGGTGCCGTCACCGCGCGTGGCCGCGCGCATAAGCCGGCCGTTCTCATACGTGAACGCCACCGACGAACCGTCGATCTTCAGCTCGCACACCAGCTCAGGGATGCTGCCGAAGAACTCGCGCACGCGGTCAAGCCATTCGTCAAGCTCTTCGGCGCCCATGGCGTCGTCAAGCGAGTACATGCGGCGCTCGTGCTGGATGGGCGCGAACTGGTCGCCCACGTAGCCGCCAACGCGCTGCGTGGGGCTTGACGGGTCGATAAGCTCGGGGTGCGCCGCCTCAAGCGCGCGCAGCTCGTGCATCAGCGAGTCAAACGCCGCGTCGCTGATAGCCGGTGCGTCCTTGGCGTAGTACAGGTAACTGTTGTGCTCGATCTCGCGGCGCAGCGCCTCGATGCGCGCCGCCGGATCGCTTGTCGCCTCAGCCAGCGCCTTCTCGCTCAGAAGCGACTGCTGCTCTTTTGCCTGCTCATCCGCCATGTGCAAACCCTTTCCGCACGATTTTCGACCGAAGCCCCGCGGCGCGAGACGTCTCGTGCCGCACTCCAACCACAGAAAAGCCCCGGGCACTTGCCCGGGGCCCACGTTGTTGTGAGAGATTTTACCACGCACTGCCAGCATCGCTTGCGACCGAAGACAACGAACACGGGCCCGCCACGCCCAGCTGGCTGCGGAATCTAGCAGCGACAGCGAACTTCAAGTGTCGAGATTCATCTCGACACCCACTAGGCAACGCGAAGCGGACCGCATCCTTCCAACCACGGGCGCAATCATAAGATGGTGCCGCGCTTTGCGCTCTGTTTAATAGGTTGAACCTTCGCTCAACCCTACGTTTCGGTCGCGCCGTCCCCTTCAACTCGGATCTTCACCACGACACGCCACGGCTACAGCGCGATGTAGCGCCCCGCGTTCCAGCCGTACACGATCAGGCTTGCCGCGCGCACCAGCAGAATCATGGCCAGAAACACGCTGAGCATTTCAGGCCACACGAAAAACGCGATGCCGCACAGCGCATTCAGCACGCCGCTGAACAGGGGCCATCCCCACATAGGCACGCCGAAGCCCTTCGCTTTCACTGCCGCCACAATCTCGAAGATGGCGAAGGCCACAAAGCACAGCCCCACCAACCACGGCACCACGGCAGAAAACGCCAGCGGATGCAGCAGGAACACCAGGCCCAGCAGCACGTCGACAATCGCGTACGCCAGCTCCCAGCCGCTACGCGGCATGATGTTGCGGAAACGCACATACCCGATGATATCGAACACGCCCGCCACCAGGAAAAACGCGCCGACAACCGCTGCGATGGTCACGATGGTCAGCCCCGGCGCCGCCAAGCAGAACAGCCCAGCCACCGCCAACGCGATACCCGCGAACACCAAGCCCCAGTCATGCTTGCTTGCACTCATGATGCACTCCCTTCCACAAAGCCCGCATACACGCGGACTACCCGCGCCGGCCAACTCGCTCAACCGCGCACATGCGGTCACGCAAGCTCACAGGCCAACGCCCTTGCTTTCGCCCCTATTGTACCCGCTGGCCAGCAAAATTACCCCTCGAACGCAAACCGTCACGCAACCGTGTATTGCCCGCACGCTATCGCACCCAAACACAAAGGTGCCCGCGCCAAACGACGCGGGCACCTTGCCGAGTTTCAGTTTTTGCAGCGCTGCGGCCTACTAGAAGTTGAACATGGCCGTAGACAGGTAGCGCTCGCCGGTGTCGGGCAGGATGGCCACAATCAGCTTTCCCTTGTTCTCGGGGCGCTGCGCCAGCTTCGTGGCGGCGGCCACTGCGGCACCGGAGGAAATGCCCACCAGCAAGCCGTCCTTGCCCGCCAGCTCGCGGCCAGCCTCGAACGCCTCTTCGTCGGTGATCGGCAGCACCTCGTCGTACACGGACTGGTCCAGCGTGTCGGGCACGAAACCTGCGCCGATGCCCTGAATCTTGTGCGCGCCCGCGTGGCCCTCGGACAGCACCGGCGAACCGGCCGGCTCCACCGCAACCACCTTGATGTCGGGGTTCTTCGACTTCAGGAACTTGCCCGTGCCGGACAGCGTGCCGCCCGTGCCCACGCCGGACACCAGGATGTCAACTTTGCCGTCGGTGTCGTCCCAAATCTCGGGGCCGGTGGTGCGCTCGTGCACAGCCGGGTTGGCCGGGTTCGTGAACTGGCTGGGGATAAACGAGTTCGGAATCTCCTCGGCAAGCTCGGACGCACGGGCGATGGCGCCCTTCATGCCCTTGCTGCCGTCGGTCAGCACCAGCTCGGCGCCGTACGCCTTCATAAGGTTGCGGCGCTCAACGGACATGGTTTCCGGCATGGTGATGATGACGCGGTTGCCGCGCGCGGCCGCGATGGCGCACAGGCCGATACCCGTGTTGCCCGACGTCGGCTCGATGATAACGGTGTCGGCGTTCAGCTTGCCCTGCACCTCGGCGTCGTCAAGCATGGCCTTCGCAATGCGGTCCTTCACGGAACCGGCGGGGTTGAACAGCTCCACCTTGCCCACGATGGTGGCTTCCAGGTTGTGGTTCTTCTCGTAGTTGGTCAGCTCGACCAGCGGGGTTTGGCCGATCAGTTCGGAAACGCTCTTATGGATGGTCATTGACTTTCCTCTCTCGCTTTCGCCGTTGCTTGTTGCTTGTTGCTTGTTCAATCGCTTACAGGTCTTGTTCCTTAGTACACCTGTTATCCTACTATGTCCCTAGGCATTGTCAATAATGATTTCGAAAGAAATTCCCCTAATCCCGGAAAATCTTAGGGAATTGCGCTCGAGCACTCGAATTGCTCGCAGCCAACCTAGCAGGCTTCCGTCATTCGCGCAAACAAAAAGCGCAAGCCCGAAAGCCTGCGCCTTGCGTTAAATCGAATAGCTGTCCGCCGCCACCGCTGAGTGCTCGTCGATGATGCTCTGCAGCGTGATACCGCCCAGATACTCGTTGATGACCTTGTACAGCCCGCGCCAAACGCCCAGCTCCATGCACGGAACCGGCATGTTGCACTCGAACGTGTCGTCCTCCAAGCACGATGCCGGCGCAAGCGACCCTTCCGTCACCCGCAACACATCAAGCACGGTGATGACGCTTGCCGGCTTGGCCAGTTGATACCCGCCAGCCGCGCCGCGGATGGAACGCACCAGCTTCGCCGTAACCACGTTCGACACGATTTGCTCAAGGTACTTCTTCGAAATACCCAGCGAATCCGACACTTCCTTGAGCGAAACCGGCCCGGCGCCATCGTGCTCGGCCAAGTACAACATCAAGCGAACCGCATACAAGCCCTTCGTCGATATCTTCATGCGCGCCGCCTTTCTACCCTTTGCGAACGAAGCTCCCCTTACAAGCCTCGTCGTTGACATTCGACTTCATTATACCCCGGATGCCTAGGGATTATGCTGACATTCGCACGGCGAATTCGCCCACGCTACCTTTTGCGGCCGCGAGGCACGCCGCCGCGCTTCCCGCTTGCGGCGTTCTTCAGCCCGGCCACACCCTGCTTCGCCGCCCCGCGACCGGCCGGCGCATGGCCACCGTACGGGCGAATCAGGCACTTCGGCCCGTATCCCACCAGGTCAAGGCGTCCGGCGCGCCGCAGCGCCTCAAGCACCAGCTCGTAATTCTTCGGGTCGCGATACTGGATAAGCGCGCGCTGCAGCGCCTTGTCGTGCGGGCTTTTCGGCACGAACACGCGCTCCATGGTGCGCGGATCAACGCCCGTGAAGTACATGGCCGTGGACATGGTGGACGGCGTGGGGTAGAAATCCTGCACCTGCTCGGGGTTAAATCCCATGTCGCGCACGTATTCCGCCAGCTCAATGGCCTCGTCGAGCGTGCTGCCCGGGTGCGACGACATCAGATACGGCACCACGAACTGCTTCAGCCCGCATTCCTCATTCGCCTCGGCGAACAGCTTCACGAACTTCTCATACACCTGGTGCTGCGGCTTGCCCATCACACCCAGCACCGCGTTCGACACGTGCTCGGGCGCCACGCGCAGCTGGCCGCTGACGTGGTGCTCGCACAGCTCGCGCACGAACGCGCGGCCGCCGTCCTTGTCGGCCAGCGCGAAATCGAAGCGGATGCCCGAGCGCACGAACACCTTCTTCACGCCCGGCAGCGCGCGCAGCTCGCGCAGAAGCTGCAGGTAATCCGTGTGGTCGGCGTTCAGCTTGCGGCACGGCTGCGGCGAAAGGCAATGCTTGTTGCGGCACGCGCCGCGGCGCAGCTGCGCATCGCACGCCGGCGCGCGATAGTCGGCCGTCGGCCCGCCCACGTCGTGGATGTACCCCTTGAACTCGGGGTCGGCAATCATCAGCTTCGCTTCCTCGATGATGGACTCGTGGCTGCGCACCTGCACGATGCGCCCCTGATGGAACGTCAGCGCGCAAAACGCGCATTCGCCGAAGCACCCGCGGTTGCTGGTCAGGCTGAATTTCACCTCGCGAATGGCCGGCACGCCGCCGGCTTCTTCGTACATGGGATGGTACGTGCGCGCGTACGGCAAGCGGTACACCGCGTCCATTTCGGAGGTGGTCAGCGGCTTGCTCGGCGGGTTCTGCACCACGAACTCGTGATCGGAATACGGCTCCACCAGGCGTTTTCCCGTGAACGGGTCGCTGTTTGCGTACTGCACGTTGAAGCTGCGCGCATACTCCAAGTTGTCGGCCTGCATGCTGGGGAACGAGGGCAAAAGCTCGTAATCGTACACGTGCTCAAGCGACTTCGCGCGGTATACCGTGCCGTCGATGAACGTGATGTCGGACACGGAAAGCCCCGCCGCCAGCGCGTCGGCAATCTCGACGATGGAATGCTCGCCCATGCCATAACTAACCAGGTCAGCACCAGAATCAAGCAGAATCGACCGCTTGAGCTTATCCGACCAGTAATCATAATGCGCCAACCGGCGCAGCGATGCCTCAATGCCGCCGATAATGATGGGCGTGTCCTTGAACGTACGGCGAATAAGGTTGCCGTACACCACGGCAGCGCGGTCGGGCCGCAAGCCCATCTTCCCGCCCGGCGAAAACGCGTCGGTGCCGCGATGTTTCTTCGCCACCGTGTAGTGGTTCACCATGGAGTCCATGTTGCCTGCGGAAACCAGGAAGCCCAGCCGCGGTTCGCCCAGCACGGCGATGCTTTCGGGGTCGCGCCAATCGGGCTGACAAATCACGCCGACCTTGTAGTGATTCGCTTCCAGCAGGCGCGTGATGATGGCCATGCCGAACGAGGGGTGGTCCACATACGCGTCGCCGCACACGAACACGAAGTCGCACTGGTTCCAGCCACGCGTCAGCATATCGGCGCGATTTACCGGCAAAAACGCACTGCGATCAGGCATAACCGCCTGCTGCTTGCCATGTCGTTCCGCGCCGTGCCCGTGCTTGCCCGCGTGTTTCGGCTTGCCGCCCTGGGCACCCGCGCGCTTCGCCTTGCCGGTCGCCTCACTGCGCGCATCGCGGTCCGCGTGCTTCACGCCACGCGCCACACCGTCGCGTGCCTCGTCCCGCTTTCCACGCGCACGCTTATCCGCACCACCGCGCGCATCGCCGCGCCCACGCTGCTGACCACCGGAGCCGCCATGCTTTCGCGACGTTTCCGCACCCTTTGCCGGCTCTGCAGCACCGCGCCGCGACGGTTTGCCGCTTCGTCCGCCTTGCGCAGCCGCGCCTTTGCGTCCGGCGCCCTGCCCCGTATTCCCTTGTTTCACGAATCCGCCTATCTTTGCGCCTGGCCCGACGCCATCTCAAACGGCATGGGGTCATCTTGACCGCGCCATGCCGGAACATCAAATTGCCGCACCCAGTATCCCATGGCACGCACGGTCATGATGGTGATAAACGCGGAAGCCGCCGAAAGCACCACAAGCGCCACCAGGCATACCAGCATGGCCGCCAACGCGAACAGCATCACCGCCAGCGCACTTGCCATGCCGCCGCTTCCCCACACGCCTAACGCCGTCAACACCGCCACCACGACGCCCATTCCCAGAGCGAAACCGCCAAGGATCGCGCCCATGCATACCGTCAGCACCACGCCAACGCACACCACGCGCACAAGGCCTTTCGTGTCGTGGCGCATCATCGCCCACAGCCGCGACAGCTGAAACCCGGGCCCTAAGCGCCCGTAGATACTCGCACGCGCAGCCGCTACCAGGTAAAACAGCGAAGCAATCACCAGAATCAGCAAGCTGAACAACCCGGAGATGTTCCCTGACAGTACATGCCCCGTACCGCCAAACACCGCGCCCGATACCGTATCAAGCCCGCGCCCCGCCATAACGCTGAACACGCCCTCCACCACGCCAGGGGCAATCAAGCAGAACACCGTATTGATAACGAAAACGATAAGCCCGCGCCGGTACAGCTGGCCGTCCTCGTTGCCGAAGATACGCGGCGGCAGCGGCGTTTCCACGCCCCAGGCGATGTCGCGCAGCCACCCGTATGCATAGCCAAACAACACCACCTGGCCGAAAATGGGAATGAGGGACAGCAATCCCAGCAAGAACATCTTGCCAAGCCAACCTTCAGATTGCTTGATGTCGTTCCATGCAGCTTTGAAGTAACCCTTTTGCATGACAGGCATCCTTTCCCTTTTCCCGATTTTGCCGCGCGCGGCTTTCCCTTGCCAATGCGTTGCGCAAACGCCCTGGCAACGAACAGCCGCACTCCTGCAGCTTCGAACAATACACGCGCAAACACACGCGCTACACAACCGTAACCATCTCGTTTCATTCACCCGCAACCCCGCACAAGAAAAGGACCCGCTGCAAGCAGCGGGTCCTTCGCAAACCAGTCTGGGACTGAATTTACTTCAGGGTCACAGCAGCGCCGGCGTCCTCCAGCGTCTTCTTGATCTCCTCAGCCTTGTCCTTGGCAACACCCTCCTGGATGGTGGAAGGAGCGGACTCGACGGTCTCCTTAGCTTCCTTCAGGCCCTGGCCGGTGATCTCACGGACAGCCTTGATGACAGCGATCTTGTTGTCGCCGAAGCCCTCGAGCACAACGTCGAACTCGGTCTTCTCTTCAGCAGCGGCAGCGCCAGCAGCCGGAGCGGCAGCAACAGCAACCGGAGCAGCAGCGGACACGCCAAAGGTCTCCTCGATGTCCTTGACCAGCTCGGAAGCCTCGAGCAGGGACATTTCCTTCAGAGCCTCGATGATCTCTTCGCGAGAAACAGCCATGTTAGTTTCCTTTCAAAGGGGCTGGTACGCCTTATGCACCCCAGCCGAAATTTCAAATGCATTACGCGGCACATCTTATGCCGCTAGAAGGTTGCAGCTTACGCAGCTTCCTTCTGATCGGCAACAGCCTTCGTGACCTGAGCCAGGCCGCGCGGCACGCCGTTGATGGCGGTAGCCAGACCCTGAGCAACACCGTTGATGGCAGCGGCGATGTGGGCGTACAGCTCCTCGCGAGAAGGCAGGGAAGCGATGGCCTCCACCTCTTCTGCGCTGACGGCAGCACCCTCCATCAAGCCACCCTTGATCTGCAGGTTCTCGTTGGTCTTAGCGAATTCCTTGACGGCCTTAGCGGCAGCAGCCACGTCGGAGCCGGCAAACACGAATGCGCTGGGGCCATGCAGCATGTCGTCGAGCGTCGGCAGCTCGGACTCAGCCAGGGCGATGCGCATAACGGTGTTCTTGTACACCTTCATGGCTGCGCCGGCCTCGCGAACAGCGCCACGCAGAGCCTCGACTTCCTTCACGGTCAGACCGCAGGCGTCGACAACCCAGACAGCACCGGCACCCTCGAGATCTTCCTTGATCGCGGTGAGCATCGATTGATTCTTTGCGTTCGGCATGTATTACACCTCCTTCTTCCTCAAACTCGGGTTCCGCCCCATGCGGGTGGAGTCGCGCTTGAGAAAAAGAACGACCCCTGCCGTCCTCAGACACAGGGGTCGTTGAAGTGCGATACTTAACAACCACCTCGGCGGGCCGCTTTCGCGATTGAACCTTTCGGTGCCTGCTGTCTTTGGCAGCGGAACTGCTTTGCGTTACGCCTTCACGGTATCGACTGTTTCCGCGGACTTGTCGTCCGTCTTCGCAGCATCGCCCGAAGAAGGCTTATCTATAGTAGCAGAATTCTTCGAGGTGTCAATTTCCTGCACCGAATTTGTGGTGTCGCCCTTCACATATTTGAGCGTGATGGTGTCGCCTTCCTTGTAGCCCACGATGCCCAGCTGCCCCGGGATGGCGAAGTCGAAGATGCCGTCAACGCCGTCAAGCGTTACGTAGAAGTGCGAGTTGCCGTCCATGACCGCCTGCGTCATGCTGCGGATGACGCCCGTGGCCTCCTCCATGTTCGCTTCGGCCGCGTCTGTGGACAGCGCGCCACTGGTTGCCAACATGGCCTGATACGACTTCTGCGTTTCCGCAACCGTGTCGCCCGTGGCAACGTTCTGATAATGCTGGATGTCCACCATCGCGAACTTCTTCACGGTGCCCGCGTTATCCTTCAACGCCATGAAGTACGTCGGCTGCTCGGAAACGTTGATCAGGATGGGGAACGTTGCGGAGTAACGCAGGTTCTGCACCGCGCCCTCGGCCGACTGCATGGCCGATTCCTCGGTAGCGCCCGCCACCGGATAGTAATGGGATTCCGCCGTGCGCTGGTTCACCAGCACGAAACCAACGATGGAGTTGTCCGCCGTGGCCGACGTCACGCCCGTGTACACCCACACGTCATCGTCCTTGGCGATGTAGTTGTAGCCCACGTTGCCATCAGTGCCCGGCGTGGTCTGCACCACGTTCTTCTGGCCCAGCCAGCTGTTCAGCCAGCCGTCCTGGTACTTGCCCGACCAGTTGTACTGCTGGATGAGCAGCTCAGCCGGATAGGCGCGGTCGACCCACTGGGGCACATCGTCGATGGCCAGGTCCGTGCACTCGCCCGTGGTGGCGTTCACCATGACCACGCGCTCGATGGTGGTGCCGCCGAACAGGCCGATGGTGCGCGTCTGCACCGGGCAGACCCACCAAGGCTGGCCGTCCTCGTCGATTTCGAACGACTTCTCATCGAACATGTAGAAGGGGTACTTCAACTGCACGTAACGGTCGATATTGCGGGCCAAAGGCTCGGAACGCGAATAGAAGATCGCGCGGTCGCCCAGCTTCACGATCTGCGCATCCTGCGTGGTCATATCCACCAGCGCGTACGCCGGGATGCCCTGGGCTCGGTTCGTCAGCCACTTGAACAGGTCGGCATAGCCCAGCGGGCTCACGCGCACGGGCGTGCCCTGGTAGTTGATCTGGCTATACGTGCCCGCAATCTCGAACTGGCTGACGTACTCGGGAATGTTGCCCATGGCGCGATTGCCCAGAAGCGCGGCCGAATCGCGGTCGATGATGGGAATCTCGGAGTAGTCGACCTGCTGGATATCCTGCGCGAAGTCGGCGTCCTGCGTTTGCAGCACGTTGGCGTATTTGGCGGCGTTGCCCGGGAAAATGGACAGCGACGCCACGGCGCCCAGCACGCCCACCAGCGCGATGACCACCGGTACCCACGACATAATCTTGAACGCCTTGGCCTTCGTGCGGCTGGGATCAACCTTGCTGTTGCCCGTTTCGTACGTGCGCGATTTTGCGCGCCAGAACACAAACAGCGGCAGCAGCACGAACACGGCCACGAACAGCCACGTGTCGGTGCTATGGATATTGATGGGCGGATGGAACCACCAGTAGGCAACCAGCAGCACCACAATCAGCAGAATGGCAAGGATGACCAGCGCTTTCTTGCTCATCTGGCCCATTTTGTCACCGAACGAGAAATCGGCGTCGCCGCCTTTGCCGCCCGAGCCGCCATGGCCACCGAAGCCCGCGAACGGGTTTCCCGCGCCGCCGCCGAACGGGCTTGCGCCGCCTTGCTGCGACCCTCCTTCGCTACCGGCGGTCGGACCGCTCTGCGGCCCACCGAATCCCGCGCCCATGTCGAAGCCCGACTGTTTAAGGGCATCGATGAGCGACTCAAAACCGGATGTCTGTTTCACGGCATCCCTTTCTTCCCTTGAAGTTTGCGATTCTCCCCATCATACACGAAAGCGTCCAACTTCCGGAAAAGCTGAACGCTTTCGTTACCTTATGGTGACGCCGGGGCAACGTCGGGCGCAACGCCTCGAGCATCAACGCGCTTTCGCGCTTGCACAGCAGAAGCCTTTCGACCAAGCGCGCACGCCGCTTCAGCAATCGCGTCGCAGCGGGGCGAAGCCGGGCGCGAACGCTGCCGCGCCGCTTACACCCCGCACCGCCCCGGCACGCAACCGCTATTTCGCCAGCTGGCGCAGCACGTACTGCAGGATGCCGCCGTTCTCGAAGTACTTGCCCTCCGTCGGCGTGTCCACGCGCACCGTTGCCTTGAACGCCACCGCAGACCCGTCGGCCTTCTTCGCCGTCACGTCCACCACGCGCGGCTCGGGCAGGCCGTGCGAGAAGTCCACGGCGCCCACCGTGTACTGCTCGGAGCCGTCAAGCCCCAGACTTTCGGCGCTTTCGCCTTCCGCGAACTGCAGCGGCATGATGCCCATGCCAATAAGGTTCGAGCGATGGATGCGCTCGAAGCTTTCGGCGAACGCCGCGCGGATGCCCAGAAGCATCGGGCCCTTCGCCGCCCAGTCGCGCGAGCTGCCGCTGCCGTACATCTTGCCGGCAACCACCACCAGGGGCACGCCGGCCTGCTCGTAATCCATAGCCGCATCGAACAGGGGCGTGACCTGGCCGTTCAGGAAGTCGCGCGTCCAGCCGCCCTTCTTGCCCTCCGCCAGCTTGTTCGCCAGCTTCACGTTGGCGAACGTGCCGCGCATCATCACCTCGTGGTTGCCGCGGCGCGCGCCGTACGTGTTGAAGTCGGCAGGCGCCACGCCACGCTCCTTCAGGTACTTCGCCGCCGGGGAATCGGGCGCGATGCTGCCAGCCGGCGAGATGTGGTCGGTGGTGATGAAGTCGCCCAGGAATGCCAGCGCGCGGGCGTCGACAATCGGCGCCGCCGGCTCGGGCTCGGCGCCCATGCCGTCGAAGTACGGCGCACGGCGCACGTACGTGGAGTCCGCATCCCACGCGAACGTGTCGGACGGCTCGCTGCCCAGCTGCTGCCACGCCGCGTCGCCGTCGTACAGGCCGCGCGAGCCTTCCTCGTACAGCTCCTGCGTGGCGAACTTCGCCAGAAGCTCGGCAACTTCCTCGTTCGTCGGCCAGATGTCGGCCAGGTGCACCGGCGTGCCATCGGCGCGTTTGCCCAGCTCGGCGGTGGTCAGGTCAACGTCCATGGTGCCCGCCAGCGAATACGCGATAACCGTTGCCGGCGCGCCCAGGTAGTTCTGCGACACATCGGGGGAAATGCGGCCCTCGAAGTTGCGGTTGCCCGAAAGCACGCTGGCAAGTTCCAGGTCGTCGGCAATGTCGTGCAGCTGCGGCAGCACGGGGCCGGAGTTGCCGATGCAGCTCATGCAACCGAAGCCACACGTGTAAAAGCCCAGTTGGCGCAGGCCGTCAAGCAGCCCCGCGCGCTCAAGCAGAAGTTCGGTGGCACGGCTGCCCGGCGCCAGGATGCACTTCACCCACGGCTTGGGGGCAAGGCCCGCCTCGGCTGCCTTCTTCGCCACCAAGCCCGCCGTCAGCATCATGGACGGATCCGTTGCCGTGGTGCAGCTGGTCACCGCGGCAATGGCCAGCGCGCCGTGGCTCAGCTCGCACGTCTGGCCGTTCACGTCAACGGTAACCTTCTTGCCCAGGTCAAGGCCTCGATCGGCACAAATGCCGCGGAAACGCTCCTGCGCCTCGTCAAGCCAAATGCGGTCGTGCGGGCGCGACGGGCCGGCAATGCTGCGCTTCACGCTGCCCAGGTCAAGTTCCAGCACGTCGGCGTACACGCGCTCGGGCGCGGCCGGGTCGTTCCAGAAGCCCTGCACCTTCGCGTACTGCTCGACCAGCGCCACCTGCTCTTCGCTGCGGCCGGTCAGGCGCAGATACGCCAGCGTCTGCTCGTCAACGGGGAACAGCGTGCACGTGCTGCCGTATTCCGGCGTCATGTTCGAGATGCACGTGCGCTGCGTGGCGTTCAAGCTGTCAAGGCCGGGGCCGAAGCACTCGACGAAGCAGCCGACCACTCCCTTCTCTCGCAGCATCTTCGCGAACGTCAGTGCCACGTCCATGGCGGCCACGCCTTCGGCAAGCTTGCCGGTCAGGCGCACGCCCACCACCTTCGGCACCAGCGTGGTGATCGGCTGGCCCAGCGCCGCGGCCTCGGCCTCGATGCCACCGACGCCCCAGCCCAGCACGCCGATGCCGTTGGCCGTAGGCGTGTGGCTGTCCGTGCCCACCAGCGTATCGAAGTACACGGTGGGGTTCTCGCCCGCAGGCGTTTTCACGCCGGCGGCTTCCGACGTCATGGCTACGCGCGCGAACTGCTCGATGTTCAGCTGATGGCAGATGCCCGCTCCCGGCGGCACGATGCGCACGTTCTCGAACGACTCCTGCGCCCACTTCAGGAAGTTGTAGCGCTCGCCGTTGCGCTGAAACTCCAGCTCCATGTTCTTCTCCATGGCGCACGAGCAACCCGCCACATCGGCGATAACGGAGTGGTCGATAACCAAATCGCACGGGATTTGCGGATTGATCTTCGCAGGGTCGCCGCCCAGGCTCGCGCATGCCTCGCGCATAACGGCGAAGTCCACGAACACCGGCACGCCCGTGAAGTCCTGAAACAGCACGCGCGCGGGGCTGAACTCCACCTCGCTGCCAACTTCGCCGGCACAACCGGCTTCAATCACGCGTTTCGCTAAGTCAGCAGCCGCTTCCGGCGTTTCAGCGTTGCGCAGCACGTTCTCGAGCAGCACCTTCAGCGCATACGGCAGCTTCTCAGAGCCGGCAATCTGCTCGATCGGATAATACGTGTACGCGGCATCCCCCACGGAAAGGGTAGCGGCGAACTTCTCGTTCTTCATATCGTCCCCCTTGAAGCGCCGATGCGCTTCCATCGTGTCGTTGCAAAATAGGGAAGGGCCGGGATGAATCCAAAAAGCGAAGTCGAGAATCGCACCGGTTGAGCAGATCGCATCGGGGCACGGCCTTCACCGGCCAAGCTTCGCCCCTTGCGCCCTATTAGCCCGAAACCCGTCCTCGCGACCAGGATTGCTTCCGCAACCCCGTCCCTTCAAACGAAAGAGGGAAGGCCGCGCCCCAAACGGCGGGCAGCCTTCCCTCGCCTATATCCTTACGCCTGCGCCTTGATGGCCGCCACAAGCGCGTCGGTGAACTCGGTGCAGCTTGCGGCCGGGGCGCTGCTGCCCGTTGCCTTGCGGATGTCGCCCGTCAGCACGGTGCCGTCGGCGTACACCGCGCGCACGCCGCGGCGGATGCGCTCGGCAATTTCCAGTTCGCCCAGGTGGTCAAGCATCATGGCTGCCGACATGATCTCTGCCGTGGGGTTGGCCTTGTTCTGGCCCGCGATGTCGGGCGCGGAACCGTGCACGGCCTCGAACACGGCATATTCCTTGCCGATGTTCGCGCCCGGGGCAATACCCAGGCCGCCCACCAGGCCCGCTGCCAGGTCGCTGGCAATGTCGCCGTACAGGTTCGGGAACACCACCACGTCGAACTGCGCCGGGTCGATGACCATGTTCATGCAGAACGCGTCGATGATGCGGTCGTCGAACTCAACCTTGCCCTCGTACTCCTTGGCCACTTCGCGCGCCACGCGCAGGAACAAGCCATCGGAATACTTCATGATATTGGCCTTGTGAGCAGCCGTAACCTTCTTACGGCCATGCTTGACCGCGTAGTCGAACGCATAGCGCACGATGTTCCGCGTAGCCGTGATGGAGATGGGCTTGATAGAGATGCCCGAGTCGGGGCGAATGACGCCCGCGCCTTCGTCAGCGCAGAACTGGATGAGCTTGCCCGCAGCCTCGGATCCCTCTTCGAACTCCACGCCCGCGTACAGGTCCTCTGAGTTTTCGCGCACGATGGTCAGGTCCACGTCGTCGTATCGCCCACCGGCACCCGGCAGCGAAACCACGGGGCGCAGGCACACGTACAGATCAAGCGTTTTGCGCAGCGCAACGTTCACGCTGCGAAAACCCGTTCCCACCGGCGTGGTGCACGGGCCCTTGATGGCAACCTTATTGCGTTTGACGGCCTCAACCGTCTCATCAGGCAACGGCGTGCCCGTCTTCTCGGCGCATGCCGCGCCCGCTTCAGCAACTTCCCACGCGATATCCGCGCCAGCCGCCTCGACGACGCGCTGCATAGCCGCCGACGTCTCAAGGCCAATACCGTCGCCCGGAATCAGCGTAACCGTATGCTGTGCCATTGCCACTCCTTCCAGCAGCCATATTCGAGCCGGCTAAAACCGACCCCTGCTTGCATTCGAACTAACCCCCGCAGGCACTTGCGGACGGTTCGAAACAAACAGGCTGCGCCGAAAAGCGGTGCAGCCTGAGGTTTCCAAGGTTATTTTCCTTGCGCGTTGTCAATGATGGTTTGCGCCTTGCGTTTCAGCGCGCCCTTGCCATTATGCGCATCGAACGACATTCTCTCAACGAGCTGTTCCTTAACGTGCTCCGAAAGCTTGCCAGTGGCGAATTCGGCAACGGCGTTCAGCATGTCGTTGAACTCCACGTCGCCGTGATAGCACTGGATGGCCTCGTCGATAAGCGGCCACACGTGCTCGGAACGCTTTTCGGTAGTTGCACCATATGCGCAGAAGAAGCGCATGGCGGCCAGGCGGACAAAGCCGCTTTCCTCGTCGAACAGCGCCGTTTCCGCACCGGGCAGCGCCTTGTCCGTGCAGCGCGATTCCTGCGCAACCAGCGCAGTCAGCACGTCCAAACACTCCCAACGCGTCTGGGCCTCGGGGCGGTTAAGCGCGTCGATGACGTCCCCTGCGCAGGGCACCAGCAAAGCCGGACTTACCTTCGCGATGAACGCAAGCGAGCTTGCCGCGTTTTGGCGGTTGCGGCGGGAAGAATCGCCCAGCTGCGCAACCAGCTTCTTGAATTTGTCTTCGTTTTTCAGCGCCTCGCGCGCCACGAATTCGTTAACATCCATGCTACCGGCCATGGCCTATCCTCCATTTACCTAGTATATTCCAAAATCATTATACCTGGTCATATGCACAACACGGGAACTTCCCGCAGAATTAACACGGCAGCAAACTAGGTATTGAAGGAATTCACCCGCGCGCCCGCAAGCAACCGGCCGCAAACCCCGTCGGCCCAAAGCTCCAAGGGACGTCGAAGCCTCAATAAGAATTCGAAAGCCCTTTCAGCCGCGCGGACTTATCGCGCGTCATTCGCACCCGCAAAGCTCGTCCGCGCACCCGCAAGCAAATGTCCATCGCCCGCAAACTCCGAGGGGTGCCTTCCGTCTTTCGAGCAGGCCGCTCGCCCGCCGATTCGATCACATCCAGCAGCTCCTGCTTGCTGTGCACGCCCACCTTCTGGTAGATGTGCCGCGCATGCGTTGCCACGGTCCCGCTTGACAGGTACAACTCTTCTTGGATGCGCGCCCGCGTCCGGCCCTTCGCCAGCAGCACCATAACTTCGGCTTCTCGTTCCGTCAGCCCGAATTCCCGCGCCACAACCTGGCACTTTTCCTGGAACGCGCGCTTGTGTCCGCCAGGCTCGGAGCTCGCAAACCCGCCGCTTCGCCCAATGTCGCCCGCGCATTGCGCAGCGCGGCCTTCGCCTGCTATAAGCTCGCTCAACTTCGCCTCGGGAAGCACGAACACTTACGCCACCGACACCAACACCGCAGCAACAAGCCCTGCCGCAACAAATGATGCCTGCCCCAGGTTGCCGAAATACCGCCCCGGCACCGACCATGCCCTTGCTCTGGCCTGGGAAAAGATCATCCTCGACGAAAAGCTTTACGACGAGCCTTACATCAAGCGCTGGACGAACGCGCCCATGCTGGTGGTGGAGGACATGGGGCCTTCGGGCGGCTACCTCATCGACAACCCCGGCGGCGGCATCAACGTGAAAACGAAGCTGCTCAAGGAAAGCGACCTGGTTAACGGCGGCAGCTACGCGCGCTTCATGGTGTACGATCAGGCGAAAGCCGCTGCAGGCAAAACTGGCAACGACGCGCTGTCCTACCTTGACGCCGACACCACCCAATGGGAGGGCGAAAACAAGGTGCCACCCACGCTCGACCAGTGCGAATACCTGGAAGAATACGGCGGCTACTGGCCTCCCACCTCAACATTCGACTCCATCGACCCGGCACTTACCGGCTCGTTCCGGGTAACGCTGAAAGACGGCTCCGCCCACACTGTCCGCCCCGTGTGGACCTACCTGCTCGATTCCGTGAAGGAATGCACGTGCGAACGGGCGGCCAACATCACCGGCGTTAACGCGCAGCTTATCCGCGAGGCGTGCCTGGCTTGGGCCACGCGCCCCGAAGGCCAGCGCTGGGGCAACGGCGGCATCCACTTCCAGCTTGCAACCGACCAGGCTGGCGACGTGGTGCAGTGCATCCGCACGCTGCTGCACCTGTGCCACCTCACCGGCAACGTCGACACGCCCGCCGGCAACCGCGGCCCCACCCGCGCCCCGTCGCTGGGCGCAGAAGGCGCCGGCCCGCTTGGCCCTTACTGGGAAGTCACCGACATGACGAATGGCTGCCCGATTACGACATCAGAAGAGAGGCGTAACGCACCATGTCCCATTACGCGATCATGACCGACCTCAACCGCTGCGTCGGTTGCCTATCCTGCTCGGCGGCGTGCAAAACCGTGAACAACGTGCCTATCGGCAGCTCCTGGATCAAGGTGCTGCGCGTCGGCCCGAATAAATGTGGCGATTACCAGGGAAAACGCCCGAATATCGAAACGTATTTCCTGCCCATGCAATACCAGCATTGCAAAGACCCCGAATGCGTGAAGGTGCGTCCCACCGAAGCTTCGCACATCGCAGCCGACGGTACCATCCAAATTGACAAGTCGAAGTGCATCGGCTGCCAGTTCTGCGTCATGGCCTACCCTTATAACGTGCGCTACCTCAATGAGGACGAACGCATTGCCGAGAAATGCACGCTCTGTACGCAGAAAACCGCCCAGGGTGAGCTTCCCCAATGCGTCGCGCAATGCGGCGGGTGCGCCCGCTTCTTCGGCGACCTGGATGAAGGCATCGACAACTTCGAATGCCCCGCGAACCCCACGAAGCAAGGCAAAGGCGTTTCGTACGACGACGTGCACAACGCGCGCCAGAAATACAGCGACATCGCCAAACCCTACGATGCTTCCGATGTGCATCACCTGCCGAACGTGGGCAACAACCCGAAGTTCCTCTACGTGCTGCGCGGCCGCACCTGGCAAGGAAAGGAGTAACCCATGGAATTGCAGTGGCCCCTCATTCTGTTCACCACGTTCATTTCCGCAAGTGCCGGGCTTTTCGCCGCTCAAGGTTGCTACGCGCTTGCCGGTGAAGGCCGCAAGGCTCAGCTGCCGGCGCCTATCACCAGCGTCGTCATCATGGCCATCGGTGGTATCGCGGTGTTTTTCACCTCACGCACCCCGACAGGCTGTTCAACGGGTTCGGCCATATCACCAGCGGTATCACGCAAGAGCTCATCGCCATTGTCTCAATGTTTGTGGTGATGGTCATCTTCTTCGTGTACCTACGGCGCAGCGAGGAAAATCCGCCGAAATGGCTTGCTTGGATTGCTGTTCTTGTTTCCCTGGTGCTGGTTGTCGTCATGGGACATTCGTACATGATACCCGCACGCCCCACTTGGGACAGCGTGCTGCAGCCGCTTTCGCTTATCGGTAGCGGCTTCGCCATGGGCATCGGCATCTTTGCCGCACTCGACGCAATGCGCTCGCAATCTGCTGCAACGTACAGCGGTATCCTCGCACTTGCTTCAAGCGGGCTTAGCGCTCTTACCACCATTTGCTATGTAATCGCTATGTCTACCTGCGAAAACACGTTCGTTTCCGTGGGATACCGCTACGATCCAACCCATCCGACGCACGCGCTCGTCGATGCCGCCAACTATTCGGCATTCTCCGGCGGGTCGCTGTCGTTGACAATAGCCGCAATCGTACTCGCCCTCGCAGCATTCGCCTGCGCATTCTGGGGCAAGAAATCCACGAAATGGAGCATTGCCGGCCGGCTTATCGTAGTCTGCTCGTGCGCAAGCGCCATCCTGCTTCGCATGGTCTTCTACACCATCGGCGGCAGCGTCTTCGCCTTCTAGCCTCAATCCAAGCCCGAAAAGCCAATCTACAGAGGCGCGTCCCACCTATCGTCACAGCCCAGGAGAAAGGGACGCACCCCTAGCCTCAACAATCATTCAACGATCAAAGGCACCCGCCCTTGGGCGGGTGCCCCCAACAGCCTCAGCAATCGATTTAACTCCAGTTCGAACACTTTCTCGCTCCACGTTGCCCGACCATCCGCAATCACCAATTGTCAGATGGCCTTTTGCTGCGCCGCCTGCTCCCCATCCCCTTGCAAACACGCAGGAGGCACGGCAAAAGGCCATTTCTAAACACCAATGCTTCAAGCTTCCCTACTTCCGTTATGGCAATTAACGCAAAAAAGGCCCGCACAACCGTGCGGGCCTTTCGACAACTACAACCAGCAAACAAGCTCAAGCTCAAGCTCTTAAAATAGCATCCCTTAGACGACGTCACTAGGCGCGCAAATCAACACCCAATTCGTCTTTCACCAGGTCGAATGCGGCGTCAATCGCCTTGTCCATGTCGTAATACTTATAGCCGCCCAAGCGACCAGCAAACACCACGTCGCCCTCTTGCTTGGCTAGCTTCTCGTATTCCGCATACAGCTTGGAGTTGCGCCCGTCATTAATTGGGTAATACGGCTCATCGCCGGGCTTCCAGTCGGCCGGATACTCACGGGTAATCACCGAAACCGGAGACTCCTGCTTCTCAAAATGCTTGTGCTCGATGATACGAGTGTAAGGCACTTCGCGCTCAGTGTAGTTCACCACAGCGTTGCCCTGCCAATTTTCGCACTCAACCGTCTCAGTTTCGAAACGAAGACTGCGATACTCAAGCGTGCCCAACTTGAAGTCGAAGTACTCGTCGATGGGACCGCAGTAAATCGTGCGGTCGGCGATATCGGGGTTCTGTTCTTTAAACTCGCGATATTCCGTAGACAGCTGAATCTCCGCGTCGCCGAACATGCGCTGGACCATCGCCGTATAGCCGCCCATAGGGATGCCCTGCCAACGATCGTTGAAGTAGTTGTTATCGTACGTCAGACGCACGGGGAGGCGCTTGATGATATCAGCGGGAAGCTCGGTGCAGCTGCGACCCCACTGCTTCTCGGTATAGCCCTTGACCAGCTTCACATACACGTCGCGACCGATAAGCGAGAGCGCCTGCTCCTCAAGGTTGGCCGGCTCCCCATCGCCAATAAGCTCAGCAGCTTCGGCTTTCTGGCGCTCGACAATCTCGACGGCCTCGGCAGGAGTCCGGATGCCCCACATCTTCGAAAACGTATTCATGTTGAAGGGCAAGTTGTAGAGCTCATCCTTGTACACAGCCACGGGGCTGTTCACGTAGTTATTAAACTCAGCGAATTGGTTCACATAATCCCATACGGGACGAAGCGAGGTATGGAAGATGTGCGCGCCATAACGATGCACATTGATACCCTCAACCTCTTCCGTGTAAATGTTACCCGCGATATGGTCGCGACGATCAATAATAAGGCAAGACTTCCCGAGCTTAGCAGCTTCATGAACAAACACAGCGGAAGAAATGCCCGCGCCGACAACCAGATAATCATAATGGGACTGCTTCATGCTATTCCCTTCAACGGCTTACAAATATCAATACCGAAATGTTACCAGATAGCCAAATGTCAAGCCGCACCCCAAACCATATACCACCGACACAACAGAGACCAACTGGAGAAAACGAGTCATCAAGCCAAATTCGGAAGTAAAGCAGGGAAACGGCAGCAGAGAAACCGCTTAACAATCAGTCAGTGGATCCGGAAAGTGCAAGATACTCCATACTTGCCGGACGAATGAAAAGAAGACGCGAAGCAATGTGCGTCACAATGAAACAAGGAGCGACGCAGCCGCCCACCGCCGCGAAGCGCGCAAGTTCGCAGCCTGCCAAGAAGCACAGCGATCCACGGCTTCGCGTTTCGAATTCCAGCGACGTCCGCAAATCGCATTCCGGCGACGTCCCTTGTAGATGCAGAGAGCAGCCGAAAGAGCATGCGCCCCCCTGAACGAGGAAAAGCCCCGCATGCAGGAAACGGAGCCCCTACACAGAACGAGCCCGCGCGCAGCATCCCCCCCCGAGCGCGGAAGGGGCCCGCGCGCACATACCTATAAACGCAACAAGGGCCCGCGGGGGGACCGGATCCCCCCGCGGGCCCTGCCGGCCTCCGCGGCCGCTCGCGCGCATAGAAAAGCGCCCTCCGCGAGCGCGACGCCCTGCCCTCCCGCAGCCTGGCGCTG
>ERZ1034984.990-NODE-990-length-29235-cov-9.234407_pt1 | contig 29235 bp, 29 predicted proteins | sample MGYA00520589_ERZ1034984 | MGnify/ENA primary metagenome ERZ1034984 (study PRJEB33766, sample SAMN09781790) | gut metagenome | biome: gut microbiome | host: Homo sapiens | place: Madagascar | study: EMG produced TPA metagenomics assembly of the PRJNA485056 data set... | reverse complement strand
ATATTCATATAGTTATATCAACGAAGATAATCAGGAAAGAAATCCGAACTATTATGAAAAACAGGAGTTTGGTAACCAAAATTACACGAATTCAGGAGCTTATACAAATACCTATACAGACACAAATGCATACAACAATCCGCAGCAGGGAAAGAAGCCGAAAAAGGCAAAAATAAAAAAGAAACATGGATTTGGAGGAACGGTAGGAAAGGCAGCAGCGGTTGCATTAGTATTTGGAATGGTATCAGGTGCTACATTTTATGGAACCGGGTATGCAATTGATTATGCTAACGGAAAAGTAACCACAACAAGCGAAAAGACTGTGACACAGACAAGCAGTAATACCAAGAGCAGTGGAAGCATTTCTGCAACAAATGTAAGTACAGCAACAACCGTAAATGATGTTTCGGATATTGCAGAAAATGTAATGCCGTCCATTGTTTCTATTACAAATATGGGACAGCAGACAGTAAACTTCTTTGGACAACAGGTAACACAGGATGTAGAAGGAGCTGGAAGTGGGATTATTATTGGACAAACTGATGATGCAATATATATTGCAACAAATAACCATGTAGTAGCAAACTCTACACAGTTAACAGTAAACTTTATTGATGATCAAAGCGTTGCAGCAGAAATCAAAGGAACAGATACCAGCACAGACCTTGCAGTAATTTCCGTAGCAGTAAGTGATATTCCAAAAGATACACTTAGCAAGATAAAAGTAGCAACACTTGGAGATTCCGATAGTCTTAAGGTTGGCGAAGGTACTGTAGCAATCGGAAATGCATTAGGATATGGACAGTCTGTAACCACCGGTGTTATCAGTGCTTTAAACCGTGAAGTAACCGTTCAGGACGAAAATACAGGAACATCTGTTACCAATGATTTGATTCAGACAAGTGCAGCAATCAACCCAGGAAACAGTGGTGGTGCATTACTGAATATGAAAGGTGAAGTAATCGGTATTAACTCTGTAAAATACTCCGATGAACAGGTAGAAGGAATGGGATTTGCAATTCCAATTTCTCAGGCAGAACCAATTATCAATGATTTGATTAATCGTGAAGTAGTAGATGATTCTAACTCCGCATACTTAGGAGTTGCCGGTCAGGATGTTACTTCTGATATAGCAAAAGCATATGGAATGCCGGAAGGTATTTATGTTACTCAGGTAAAAGAAGGAACAGCGGCAGAAGCAGCTGGTATTCAAAAAGGTGATATTATCACAAAGTTTGATGGCAAGAAAGTAAGCTCCATGGAAGCACTGAGAGATAACATGCAGTATTATGCAGCAGGAACCACAGTAGAGGTAGTAGTTCAGACGAACCAAAACGGTGAATGGCAGGAACAGACATTGTCAGTAACACTTGGCAAGAAAAATGGCTAAATTTTTCTTTTAAAATCCCTCGAAGTGTGGTAGGATAGGAATATATGCAGGAGGGATTTTCATGAGAAAGAAAAAAATTGTAATTGCATTAGGACATGATGCATTAGGAACCACATTACCAGAACAAAAGAGCGCAACTAAGAAAACAGCCAAGGCGGTAGTGGATTTTATAAAAGATGATTATCAGGTAGTAATTTCTCATAGCAATGGACCACAGGTTGGAATGATTCATACTGCAATGGCAGAATTTTGCAGAATCTATCCAGAATACACAGCAACTCCAATGTCTGTGTGTTCTGCTATGAGTCAGGGATATATTGGATACGACTTACAGAATGCTATTCGTACAGAACTTTTAAACAGAGGAGTTTATAAGCCTGTTTCAACTATTTTGACACAGGTATGTGTAGATCCTTATGATGAAGCTTTTTATCACCCAACCAAGGTGATTGGTCGTGTTATGAATGAAGCAGAGGCAGAAGCAGAAGAAAAGAAGGGCAATCATGTAGTTAAGACAGAGGAAGGCTATCGTAGAATCGTAGCTGCTCCAAAGCCAATGGATATCGTAGAGATAGACGCAATCCGTGCATTAGTGGATGCAGATCAGATTGTAATCGCTTGTGGTGGAGGCGGAATCCCTGTACTTGCACAGGATAATAATCTTAAAGGTGCCAGTGCTGTTATTGAGAAAGATTTTGCAGCAGGCAAATTAGCTGACATGGTAGATGCTGAAATGTTAGTTATTTTAACCGGAGTAGATAAAGTTTGCTTAAACTTCGGTACAAGCGAAGAACAGCAGTTAGATGAAATAACTGTAGAAGAAGCTAAGAAATACATGGCAGAGGGCCAGTTTGAAGAAGGAACCATGCTTCCAAAGATAGAGACTGCAATTGAATTTATTGGTAATTCCGCAGTTAGAAAAGTACTCATTACCAAGTTGGATGGGGCATCCGGAGAGAGTCATGGAACCGTTATCCATAAATAAAAAGTTAAGAAACCGTAGAAAATTAAAACTTACGGTTTCTTTTTTTTGATTTATTTGTTATAATATGGACTGTAGTGTCTCTGTGACATTACGAATAAGTTGATATTCCTTGAAAATTCAAGGGTTTGAGCGTAGTATAGGAAAGTGTCAAAAGGGACATACTGCAAAGCAGTATTGCCATATTGCACTGAATTGCATCTGAAAAACGAGTTTTTTAAGTGCAATTTAGTGCAATAATCACACATCACTTTGTGATGTGTGCCCTTTGACACGTTAAATAGTTACGTTGCAAAATTTGAATTTTAGGAGTATTCTAAATCAGTTATCAAATTTTGATAGATAGATTGCAATGATGCAAAAGCAAAGAGAGGTAGAAAGATGAAAAAAGAAAATCTGAGAAAAACAAAAATTGTCTGCACAATGGGACCTTCTACAGAAAAGGATGGCGTTTTAGAGCAGTTAATGCTTGCCGGTATGAACGTTGCAAGATTTAACTTTTCACATGGTGATCATGATGAACAGATGGGACGTTTAGTAGAGTTAAGAAGACTTCGTGAGAAGTTAGGACTTCCAGTGGCTGCACTTCTGGATACTAAGGGACCAGAAATTCGTTTAAGAGAGTTCAAAGAAGGAAAAGTAAACTTAGTAAAGGGACAGACCTTTACCTTAACTTCTGAAGAAATCCAGGGTGATGAGACAAAAGTTTCTATCAGCTATAAAGAATTAGTAAACGATGTAAAGGTAGGAGATACTATCTTAATCGATGATGGTTTAATTGAATTAAAAGTTAAAGATTTAACAAAGACAGACATCGTTTGTGAAGTTGAAAATGGTGGAAAAGTTTCTAACAAGAAAGGTGTTAACGTACCAAACGTAGACCTTACAATGCCTTTCATCAGTGAAAAAGACCACTCTGATATCGTATTTGCAGTAGAGCAGGATTACGATTTTATCGCAGCATCTTTCGTTCGTACAGCAGATGACGTACTTCAGATTCGTAAGATTTTAAAAGAGAATGGAAATGATACAATTAAAATCATTTCTAAGATTGAAAATATGCAGGGTGTAAATAACATCGATGAAATCATCGAAGTATCTGACGGAATCATGGTAGCTCGTGGAGACATGGGTGTTGAAATTCCATTAGAAGACGTACCTGTTATTCAGAAAATGATTATTAAGAAAGCAACTAAGGCTGGAAAGCAGGTTATCACTGCAACACAGATGTTAGATTCTATGATTAAGAATCCAAGACCTACAAGAGCAGAAGCAACAGACGTTGCAAACGCTATTTATGACGGAACAAGCGCAATCATGCTTTCCGGAGAAACCGCTGCTGGTGATTACCCTGTAGAAGCTGTTAAGACAATGGTTCGTATTGCAGTTCGTACAGAACAGGATATCAACTACAGATCAAGATTCAAACAGAGAGAGACTTTGGACAACCCAGATATTACAAATGCAATCTCTCATGCAACTTGTACAACAGCACATGACTTAAATGCAGCAGCTATTATCACAGTATCTAAGTCTGGTAGAACAGTACAGGATGTTTCTAAGTATCGTCCAGCTTGCCCAATCATCGGAGGAAGTACTTCTGAAAAAGTTTGCCGTCAGTTGAACCTTGCTTGGGGCGTTGTTCCAGTATTAGTTGATGTAAAAGAAGACATTGATGAATTATTTGATCATGCACTTGAAACTGCTGAAAAAGCTGGAGTTATCGAAAAAGGTGATATCGCAGTTTTAACAGCTGGTGTTCCACTTGGTGTATCCGGAACAACTAATATGATTAAGGTGCGTGTAGCAGACTAATAGATAGAGCCGAAAAGGCAAAGGAGTAATTGTTTGCAACGAATAAGTGACCAGAAAAAATGTGAGTGGCTGGAAAGAGCATGCTATTGCGTGTTCTTTCTGGCAGCATTTTTTTTATGTAGAATAATTAAATATAGTGATGGCGATGATGCCTATTTTTATCAGATGGCGCACAGTATGGGATTTTTTGAATACCTGAAGATGCGCTATATTACATGGGAGGGAAGAATGACCTCCGAAGCTATGACCTACATTTCCATGTATTTGGGAAAGACATTTTGGAACATAGCAAATGCCGGAATGCTTACATTATTGGTGGCAGGTCTGGTGAAGATTACGAAGAAAATTAGCGGCGCAATGGAACCACAGAAGGAATGTGCATTGACATTTTTTATGTGTACAGGAATTTTAATGATGGGAATACCGGTAATTGGATATGCAGGATTTTGGATTACAGGTTCCACATTTTATTTGTGGTCTGTTGTGGCAGGTATCTGGGCAGCAGTTCCTATAGCAGAACTGGCATTTTCTCCAAAGACAGTTAGCTGGAAGAGTTATCTGTATGCAATTCCATGTGGATTTATTGCATCCATGGGATTGGAACAGATAGCGGCAGTGGTAATTACCTTTGGCGTATTGGCAGTGGCGTATCATTTTTGGAAAGAGAAAAAGGTGCATGTATGGACTGCGGTAGAAACAGTGATAATGATAGTTGGCTTACTGTTGCTTTTTGTTTCACCGGGAACAAGTGCCCGTGGCGGACAGGAATTAGAATGGATGCCGGAGTTTGATACCATGAGTGTGCCGCATCATATATTTATTACAGTACAGTGGATATTAAGCGGATTTGCTAATTACCACAAAGTATTTGTAAGTGCAATACTAATCATTGCATTGGTATATTATTTGCAGAAAGAAAAAGAAACCAAACAAAAAATTATTTTTAGTATTCTGACAGCAGCAGGTGTCCTTAGTACTTGGGTAAGTATTTTAGGAATTAATGTGTTTTCGGAATTGGGGATGGGAATTTCAGAGGGAATGGTACCGGTGGAAAAAACCGCTACCTTAGCATCCTTAAGCGGAATACAGATATTTGCCTGTATCTGGCAGATAGGAATATTAATTTTGCTAGGTGTCTTTTTGTGGAAAGCAGGAGAAACTTTATTAGAAAAATGTGTAATGGTATTGATGCTGTTAGCGTCTCTTGCAAGTGCCGCCGTTATGTATTTTTCTCCTACAATGTACGTTTCAGGTGCAAGAGTTATGTTTGTGACAGCAGTGCTCTTGTGGCTTTTGACAGGAATATTGTTTGCAAAAGTAAAAAATTACAGACTGCAATCAGTAATAACAGGGTATGTTGCAGTGGCAGGCGTAGCAAACGTAATTGCTTATGCCGTGAATTTTATAAAATAAAGGGGAAGCGCAAATGAAAAAAAGAGGTTTCTTGGTACTGTTGATAATGATAGCAGTATTATTGGCAGGTTGTGGAAAAGAGAAAAAAGTAGAACAAACAAGTCAAAAACAGGAAGAAGTTCCGACGCAAGAGGAAACAAAAGAAACCACCGAAACAGAAGAAGACAAGGGACAAGGAAGTATTGTACAACAAAATCAGCAACAGGAAAATGTTGCACCATTGCCTACCTTGAATCCGGATACCGTAGTATATACCGAAGAAGAAGTGTTAACTACGGACAAAGTAAATGTGCGTACACTTCCATCCAAAGACAGTGAAGTATATGAGGTTGCAGGAAGAAGAACGAAGTTTCTGCGTACGGCAGATGACGGAACATGGAGTGCAGTACAAATTGAAAATCAGGAATACTATATTGCATCAGAATATTTGAAATTAGCATCAGAAATGACAACAGGTGGACATCTGATTGTGATTGATGCCGGACATCAGGCAAAGGGAAATAGCGAACAAGAACCCATAGGTCCCGGAGCATCAGAGACAAAGGCGAAGGTTGCAGGTGGAACAACAGGAACCACAACCGGACTAAAAGAATATGAACTGAATTTGCAGGTATCATTAAAGCTACAGGCAGAATTAGAAGCCAGAGGATACGAAGTCATTATGGTGCGTACTACGAATGATGTAAATCTTAGCAACAGTGAGCGGGCAGCCATAGCAAATAATGCCGGTGCAGATGCATTTATTCGTATTCACGCAAATGGTTCGGATAATAGTAGTGAAAACGGAATTTTAACGATTTGTCCAACAGCTTCCAATCCATATATGGGAAATCTTTATAGTCAAAGCCGTGCTCTTTCTGATTGTGTGTTAGATGGAGCGGTAAATGCGACTGGAGCCAATAAAAAATATGTCTGGGAAACAGATACCATGAGTGGAATCAACTGGTGTACAGTGCCGGTAACAATTGTGGAAATGGGATTTATGACCAATCCTACAGAAGACCAGAACATGGCAACTGACAGTTATCAACAGAAACTGGCACAGGGAATTGCAGATGGAATAGATGCATATTTTGGAAATTAGAATCATAAGAATGGCAGTCTGATAATGGACTGCCTTTTTCTGTTGCAAGAATAGTCAAGAATGTGAGAACGGGAGAAAAATATGAGAGCATACGATAATCATTGGATAAAAGAACAATTAGAGGCTTTAAAAGAACCAGAATATCAAAAATTCACGGCAAGCCTTTTGCCCGGGGTAGAATCCATTTTAGGGGTAAGACTTCCGAAACTTCGTGAACTTGCCAAAAAACTTGCCAAAGACAACTGGAAAGAATATTTGGAAGAAGCTCAGGATGACTCCATGGAGGAAATTATGCTGCAAGGAATGACCCTGGGATATGCAAAGGGAAATTTACAGGAAAAAGAGACATTTCTGCGGGCGTTTATTCCGAAAATTGATAATTGGTCGGTATGTGATAGTTGTTGTAATAGCATAAATATAGCAAAAGAACAGCCGGAAGAAATGTGGGAGTTTTTGCAGGAATATTTACATTCCGAAAAAGAATTTGAAATTCGTTTTGCACTGGTACAGTTGTTAGATTACTATGTAAAGGAAGAATACCTGCAACGTGTATTAACAGAAATTGATAAAATTTCCAGTGAAGCATATTATGTGGAAATGGCACAGGCATGGGCAGTATCTATCTGCTATCGCGAATTTCCCAAAGAGACAGAACCTTTTTTGAGACAGAATCATTTAAATGACTTTACCCATAATAAAGCATTGCAAAAAATAACAGAATCACTAAAAGTCAGTAAAGCACAAAAAGAATACATTCGGAGTCTGAAACGATAATTACATTGACGAGCGTTTGGGAAAACTTTATAATAAAACTAATATTGGGAATTTTGCCCATAAGAAAGAGGTGACATAATGGTTGAATTAGACCAGTTCAAAACAACATTGAACACATACAAAGAACCGTTAGTTGAAGTGAGGGATTCACTTTGACCTGGCTAACAAAGAAAAGAAAATCCAGGAATTAGAAAGAGAAATGGAAGCTCCTGATTTTTGGGATAATACAGAAGTATCCCAACAGAAAATGAAGGAGTTAAAGAGCTTGAAGGATGACGTGGAAACATATGCTCATTTGACGCAGCAATATGACGATATTGAAACATTGCTGGAAATGGGATACGAGGAAGAAGATGCATCATTGATTCCGGAGATTCAGGAAGCATTAGAAGAATTCAAGCAGACATTTGAAAATATCAGAATTAAGACGTTATTGTCCGGGGAATACGATGGAGAAAATGCCATTGTGTCCTTGCATGCCGGAGCAGGAGGAACAGAATCCTGTGACTGGAATGCGATGCTGTATCGTATGTACAAACGTTGGGCAGAGAGCAAGGGATTTACCGTAGAAGTATTAGATTCCTTAGATGGTGACGAAGCCGGAATTAAGTCCATTACCTTTGAAGTATGTGGAGAAAATGCATACGGCTACCTTAAGTCAGAAAAAGGAGTACATCGTTTAGTGCGTATCTCTCCATTTAATGCGGCAGGAAAACGCCAGACTTCCTTTGCATCCTGTGATGTAATGCCGGATATTGAAAAAGAATTAGATATTGAAATTAAGGATGACGACTTGCGGATTGATACTTATCGTTCTAGTGGAGCCGGTGGACAGCATATCAATAAGACATCTTCTGCAATTCGAATTACCCATCTTCCTACCGGAATTGTAGTGCAATGCCAAAATGAGCGTTCCCAGCATATGAACAAGGATAAAGCAATGCAGATGTTAAAGGCAAAACTGTACTTGTTAAAACAGGAAGAGAACGAGAAAAAAGCAGCAGATATCCGTGGAGAAGTAACAGAAATTGGCTGGGGAAATCAAATTCGTTCCTATGTTATGCAGCCATATACCATGGTAAAAGACCATAGGACAAATGCAGAGACTGGAAATGTAGATAGTGTTATGGATGGAAATATAGATTTGTTCATTAATGCATATTTGAAATGGAAAAGTCTTGGTTGTCCGGAAAAAATGGGAGAGAACGAATGAAGGGCTTAATACTGTTTGGAGTAGTTCTGCTATGCATGATAATTGCAGTTGTAATATTAGTAGAATACATCAAGAGAAAAATGCGTGGATTTTCCAGAGAAATATTTGGAACAGATTCCTTTACAGAAGGGTGGAAGATGCAGGAAGAAGAACTATCTGTGATTCCTGCATCGGTATCTGGAATGACACGAATACTGGAACCGCAGATACAAAAGGACTTTCCAGAGTTTAATTGGGTTCAGTTTAAAAATAAAGCAGAAGAAGTGTTACGGGTATCATTATTGGCAATTACAACACAAAATATGGAACAAATGTCAGAGGCTTCAGAGGCATTAAAAGAACAGGTAGAAGGCAGGATTTTGGAAAATCAGACAGCAGGTGTTAGAGAGGTCTATGAGCGAATTCGCATTCATCAGACAGAGATTGCCAAGTACGAAAAGAAGAACGGACGTTGTATTGTTACACTGCAAAGTGCCGTAGAACACATTCATTATAAAGAAAAAGACGGAAAAATTCTGTCAGGAAAAAAAGACTTGTTAGAACAAACAAAATATAATATGGAACTAATGTATATTCAAAACGAAAATATGGCAAACAATAGCCATGGAGTAGGACTTACCTGCCCCAATTGCGGTGCCCCTATTCAGACGCTTGGAATCAAACGTTGTGAATACTGTGGAAGTGAAGTGGTACCAATCAATATGCAGGTTTGGTCTTTGCAACATTTTTATGAAGTTACATACCAAAGGGTGTAATGTATAAATAAAACAAAAATCAGGAGGTTCGTTATGGGATTAATTAAAGCAGCAGCAGCGGCAGTCGGAGGAGCATTAGCAGATCAGTGGTTAGAGGTTTATGAACCAGATGATATGGGAGACCAGACCGTCTTTACCAGAGGAGTAATGATTCGAAAAGGTGAGAACAAAAAAGGAACAGACAATACCGTATCCAATGGTTCTGTGATCCATGTATATGACAACCAGTTTATGATGTTAGTAGATGGTGGTAAGATTGTGGATTACACTGCTGAACCGGGATATTATAAGGTAGACAATTCCTCTTTACCATCTTTATTTAATGGACAGTTAAAGGATACTTTAAAAGAATCCTTTGGCAGAATTAAGTTTGGTGGACAGACACCTACCCAGCAAAAAGTATTTTACATTAATTTGCAGGAAATCAAAGGAATTAAGTTTGGAACCAGAAATCCAATCAATTATTTTGACAGTTTCTATAACGCAGAATTATTCTTGCGTGCGCATGGAACCTATTCTGTAAAAATCGTAGATCCACTTCGTTTTTATGCAGAAGCAATTCCAAGAAATAAGGATCATGTAGAAATTACAGATATCAATGAACAATATATTTCCGAATTTTTAGAAGCATTGCAGACAGCAATCAATCAGTTGTCCGCAGATGGTATGCGTATTTCCTTTGTACCGTCTAAGGGACGTGAATTAAGCAAATACATGTCTCAGATTCTGGATGAAGATTGGAATCAAATGCGTGGTATGGAAATACAGGCAGTTGGTATTGCAAGCATTTCTTATGATGATGAGTCCAAAGAATTAATTAATAGTAGAAATGAAGGTGCAATGTTGAGTGATCCGGCAATTGCACAGGGATATATGGTAAAAAATCTTTCACAGGGTGTAAAAGATGCGGGTTCCAATAGTGCAGGAGCAATGACTGGATTTATGGGAGTTGGAATGGGAGCCAATGCTATGAGTGGCATGATGAATGGATTTTCACAGATGAATCCAAACGGACAGCCACAGGCACCAGTGCAGCCACAGCAGCAAAATACCAATGACTTCCATGTGGGCGGAGCTGTTCCGGTTCAGCCACAGGTACAAAGTCCGGCAGGAGAAGCAGAGTGGACTTGTGAATGTGGAGCAACCAATACAGGAAAATTCTGTTCCGAATGTGGAAAACCAAAACCAATTATTCAGACAGAGTGGACATGTGCGTGTGGAGCAGTAAACAGTGGAAAGTTCTGTTCTGAATGTGGAAAACCAAAGCCGGTAGATAATGGAGAGTGGACATGTGCATGTGGAGCAACCAATACAGGAAAATTCTGCTCCGAATGTGGAAAACCAAGAGCATAAGAGAAAGGTAAGGGAGAGTACCAATGGCAGTAGTAAGTTATAAGTGTCCTCACTGTGGCGGTGAGTTGATTTTTAGCCCGACTACGCAGAAATATAAATGCGAATACTGTCTTTCTGATTTTTCCCAAGAAGAATTAGAAGCATTAAAGCCAGAGGAAGGCAGTGAAGAAAAGGCGGTAAACTTTGAGGAAGATACACAAGAAGAAAATACCACGGAAAAAGAAACACAGGAGGCAGTGGTTTATCACTGCCCAAGCTGTGGTGCGGAAATTGTAACAGATGAGACAACAGCAGCAACATTTTGCTATTATTGTCATAATCCGGTGGTGTTGTCAGGAAGGGTATCCGGCGAGTTTTTGCCGGATAAAATTATTCCGTTTGCTATTGATAAAAAGCAGGCAACAGAGAAGTTTTTAGACTATGTACATAGTAAGAAGTTTGTACCAAAGGCATTTTTTAACAAACAACAGATTGAAAAGATTTCCGGTGTATATTTTCCATATTGGATGGTAGATATGGATATGGAAGGCTCTATGCAGGCAGAGGGCAGAAATGTCCGTGTATGGCGAAGCGGAGATACAGAGTATACCGAGACAAAGGTATACCGCGTAGAACGTGAAGGTGATGTTCATTTAGAGGACATTACCAAGAATGCATTAAAAAAGTCCAACGCTAAGCTGGCAGAGGGAGTACTTCCTTATGATGTCAGCAAGGTACAGAAGTTTCATATGGGATTTCTGTCCGGATTTTTAGCAGAAAAGCGTGACATTGAAAGAACAGAGCTAAACAAACAGGTGCAGCAGGAAGCCAATGAGTATGGCGAAAAGATTTTGCGAGGAACGGTAAAAGGATATTCTTCCATATCGGTAAAAAGCTGTCATTTGAATCAGACACAGGAAAATTGGGATTACACCATGCTTCCTGTCTGGACCGTTACCTATAAAGGAAAAAATGGAAAAATGTATTATTATTCCATGAATGGCCAGGATGGAAAAGTATACGGAGAACTTCCGATTGATTACAAAAAAGTATGGATACTAGGTGGAATTGTTTTCGTAGTAGTATTAATTTTGGCATTGATTGGGGGATATCTGTTATGAGAATGAGAAAAAAGCAAAGTACATATTTTGAGGGTAAAAAAGTTATACTGGCATTGCTGCTTACCTGTATCTTTGTGATGGGAAGCGGATTTTCAGCAAATGCAGCTAATAGTCAGGTGACAGATCAGGCAGGTTTATTAAGTCAGTCCGAAATAGAGGAAATAGAATCCCAGATAGAAAAGATGGAAGAAAAAACCGGCTGGGATGTAATGGCGGTTACTACAGATGATGCCGAAGGAATGGATGCAACCTATTATGCAGAAAAGTGGTTTGATGATTATACTACTTGCGATGATGGAATCATCTTTTTCATTGATATGGATAATCGAGAGCTTATCATGCGAACCTTTGGAGAGGCAATTGATTGTATCAACGATGCCAAAAGAGATAACATTTTGGATGCAGGCTATGAAAAAGTAAGCGATGAAGAATACGGAAAAGCCTTTGAAGCAATGCTGAAAAAAACGGCAAAATATGCATACCGTCAGATTACACCGGTAGAAGCAGGAATTGCTTTTATAATAGCAATTGCAGCAGGCGGACTGACCATTGGATGTATTATCGGTTCTTATCGTTTGAAATTTGGTGGTTATAAATATTCAATTGAGAAAAATGGAAGTGTAAAATTAAGAAAAAAAGAAGATGCTTTTGTAAATCAGTTTGTTACCCACAGACATATTCCGAAATCAGATGGAAGTGGTGGAAGTGGCGGAAAAACAACCACACATGTTGGTGCCGGAGGAAGAGTATCCGGTGGCGGAAGTAGAAAATTTTAGTGATAAAATAGAAAAAGGTGTTGCATTGCATGCATAAATATGCTAACATCTTTCCTATGAGCACAAATGTATTTCACAGACAAACACACCAGGAGGGCAAAATGCAAGAAAAAACAAAATATTTTGTTCTGAAGAAAAAAGCTGTTCCTGAGGTATTGTTGAAGGTGGTTGAAGCGAAGAGGCTTTTGGAATCAGAGCGGGCTGAATCTGTACAGGAAGCAACGGATATGGTTGGAATCAGCAGAAGCTCTTTTTATAAGTATAAAGATGACATCTTTCCATTTCATGACAATGCCAAGGGAAAGACGATTACCATGGTGATACAGATGGATGATGAACCGGGACTTTTGTCAGTTGTTCTTAGAATTGTAGCAGATTTTCATGCAAACATTCTTACGATTCATCAGAGTATACCCGTTAATGGAATTGCTTCGCTGACCTTAAGCGTTGATGTGCTGCCAGATACAAAGAATGTGTCCCAGATGGTGGAAAACATTGAGCAACAGGAAGGCATACATTATTTAAAAATTTTAGCCAGGGAGTGACAACATGATCAAGATAGCAATTTTAGGTTATGGAACTATCGGTTCCGGAGTAGTAGAAGTATTAAACACAAATAGAGAAAGCATTGCCAAGCGTGCAGGCGATGAAATTGAAGTAAAGTACATATTAGATTTACGGGATTTCCCGGGAGATCCAATGGCAGATAAAGTAGTTCATGATTATGACATAATTACCAACGATGAAGAGGTACAGGTAGTAGTAGAAGCAATGGGTGGCGTAGAGCCGGCATACACATTTGTAAAACGTGCCTTAATGGCAGGAAAAAATGTAGCTACTTCTAATAAAGCATTAGTGGCAAAACACGGAGCAGAACTTCTTGCAATTGCCAAAGAGAAGGATATTAACTTCTTATTTGAAGCAAGTGTAGGCGGAGGAATTCCGATTATCCGTCCTTTGAATTCTTCTTTAACAGCAGATGAAATTGAAGAAATTACCGGAATCTTAAATGGTACAACTAATTATATGTTAAGCAAAATGACCTTTGAAGGACTTGAATTTGATGATGTGTTAAAAGATGCACAGTCCAGAGGATATGCAGAGGCAGATCCAACCGCAGATATTGAAGGTTATGATGCTTGTCGTAAGATTGCTATTTTAACTTCCTTGGTATGTGGACAGCAGGTAGATTTTGAAGAGATTTATACAGAAGGAATTACCAAGATTACTGCAACTGATATTAAATATGCAAAAGCGATGGGAAGAATCATTAAATTGTTAGCTACAAGTAAGAAAGTTGGCAATAGCTATTATGCAATGGTAGCTCCATTTATGTTGTCTCAGCAACATCCATTGTACAGCGTAAATGATGTATTTAATGCAATTTTTGTACATGGAAATGTATTAGGAGATGCAATGTTTTACGGAAGTGGAGCAGGAAAGCTTCCAACTGCCAGCGCAGTAGTAGCAGATATTGTGGATATTGCAAAGCATTTACATAGAAATATTATGATTTCCTGGAGTTCTAAGAAGTTAGAATTAGTAGATTGTAAAAAGGCAAGTAGCCGTTTCTTCGTAAGAGCAACAGACAGCGAAGAAGAGATAAAAGCAATATTTGGAAATGTGGAATTTGTGAAAGTTCCGGAAATTACAGACGAAGTTGGATTCGTAACAGATGTATTGACGGAAGAAGAGTTTAAAGAGAAATCAACGAAACTCAAAAATATGCGTCAACGCATTCGTGTAGAATAGAAATGAAAAATGAATTCCATATTACCAAAAAGCATAGAATATAATATAATGTGTTTTATGTTAAAGAAGTAGGAGAATAGGGAATTCGGGAGAAAGATATGCTGATTGTAAAAAAGTTCGGTGGAAGTTCTGTTGCCGACAAAGAAAGAATTTTTCATGTTGCAAAAAGATGTATCGAAGAATATCAGAATGGAAATGACGTAGTGGTGGTTTTGTCCGCAATGGGCAAAACCACAGATCATTTAATCGAGATGGCGAAGGATATTAATCCCAATCCATCTAAACGTGAATTGGATATGTTGCTTGCAACAGGTGAACAGACTTCAGTAGCGTTAATGTCCATGGCAATGTCCGCGTTAGGAGTGCCATCGGTTTCTTTAAATGCATTTCAAGTTGTAATGCATACATCATCCAGTTATGGAAATGCTCGTTTTAAGCGAATAGATACAGAACGGATTCAACATGAGTTGGAATCTCGCAAAATTGTAATTATAACTGGTTTTCAGGGAGTCAATAAGTATGATGATATTACCACATTGGGGCGTGGCGGTTCCGATACCACAGCAGTTGCCTTAGCGGCAGCACTTCATGCAGATGCATGTGAGATTTATACAGATGTGGAAGGTGTCTATACAGCAGACCCAAGAATTGTGCCGCAAGCTAAGAAACTAAAAGAAATTACTTATGATGAGATGTTAGAGTTGGCAACACTTGGAGCAAAGGTTCTACACAATCGTTCTGTGGAAATGGCAAAGAAGTATGGAGTTCAGCTGGTAGTTCGTTCCAGCCTGAATAATGCAGAAGGAACCGTTGTGAAGGAGGAAACAGACGTGGAAAGTATGCTGATTAGTGGTGTGGCAGTAGATAAAAATGCTGCACGAATTGCAATCATCGGAGTAGAAGATACACCGGGAATCGCATTTAAGATATTTGATTTATTGGCAAAGCATAATATTAATGTAGATGTAATTCTTCAGTCCATTGGACGAGATGGCAGTAAGGACATTTCTTTTACAGTAGCAAGAGATGATTTAAAAGAAGCAGTTGCTATTTTAGAAGAGAATAAGAATCGTATTACTGCAAAAGAAATTAAGTTTGACGATACAGTCGCCAAGGTATCTATTGTAGGTGCAGGCGTGCAGTCAAATCCGGGTGTGGCAGCACAGATGTTTGAAGCCCTTTACAATGTGGGAATCAATATCCGAATGATTGTCACCTCTGAGATTCGTATTACCGTGTTAATCAACGAAGAAGATGTGGAAAAGGCAATGCGGGCGGTACACGATAAATTTATGGAAGAATAAACCACGAGAAACTCGGGTAAATGAAATCCTTATGTATGGAGAAACAATTTCCAATACATAAGGATTTTTTAAAGAGTATAGTTTGCAAGAAGGTCAATCTGCCATACAAGCAACAATACATTTTTTACAATAAAATTTAGAACTACAATGGCAAGGGCAATCCATAGATATATGTCACGATAGTGTAGTCCGATTTTTAATTTATGTTTTGAAACACGTTCCACTGTCTGACTGATAAGAAACCATCCCCCCAGAAGAAAGGTGTAAGGCACAATGGGATGACAGACAAAAGAATTCCATAAGTGTCCATGAAAAAAAGCAGAGATAGCACGAGTACCTCCACAACCGGGGCAATAGATACCCAAAAGCATGTGTATGAGACAAGGCCCATTTGCTTGAAAAAGTGAAGGGATTTTCTTCAAAAGTATATAAATAATAAATAAAATGATGAAAAAAAACCAGCCAATGTAAAAAAGGGCGGTTTCTTCCTTTTTTCGTTCACGTTTCATATAAATTTTCCTTTAATCGTTATTACCATTTGCAGTATAACGGTTCTTTTTTTATTTGTCAAAAAGGTATTTCTTGAAACCGATTTCCAAATCCGCTATAATGGGAAAAGAGTGCATTTGCATAGAATTGAAAAGCAAGGGAGAACTAGAATGGATATAATTGCAAAACTGGCAGAAGAATTGAATATTCGTAAGAATCAGGCAGAAGCTGCCGTAAAATTAATTGACGAAGGAAACACCATTCCTTTTATTTCCAGATATCGTAAAGAAGCTACTGGAGCATTAAACGATGAGGTGCTTCGTAATCTGTATGAAAGACTGAACTATTTGCGTAACCTGGAAGAGAAAAAAGGACAGGTATTAGCAAGCATAGAAGAGCAGGGTAAATTGACAGAAGAGCTGAAACATCAGATTTTAGCAGCAGAGACATTGGTGGTAGTAGAAGACTTGTATCGTCCATATCGACCAAAGCGTCGTACGCGTGCAACGATTGCCAAAGAAAAAGGATTAGAGCCGCTGGCAAATATAATTATGCAGCAGGAAACAGATAAGACATTAGAAGAAGAGGCGAAAGCATTCTTAAATCCGGAAAAAGAGGTAAATACAACACAGGATGCTATTAATGGCGCCATGGATATCCTTGCGGAAAGTATTTCCGATGAAGCAGATTATCGAAAATATATCCGAAAAGTTACCATGGAAAGAGGAAAAATCACATCCACAGCCAAAGATCCAAAAGCAGAATCTGTATACGAAATGTATTATGAATTTGAAGAAGGTCTTGCAAAACTGGCAGGACATCGAATACTTGCATTGAATCGTGGTGAGGCAGAGAAAGTCCTTACTGTGAAAATCGAAGCTCCAACAGAAGATATTTTAAGATACTTAGAAAAGAAGGTCATTGAAAAGGACAACCCTAATACAACACCTGCATTGAAAGCAGTAGTAGAAGACAGCTATAAACGTCTGATTGCACCTGCCATTGAACGAGAGATTCGTAATGAATTAACAGAAAAGGCAGAAGATGGAGCAATTAAGGTATTTGGTAAGAACTTAGAGCAGCTCTTAATGCAGCCACCAATTGCTGGAAAAGTAGTACTTGGATGGGACCCGGCATTCCGTACCGGATGTAAACTTGCGGTAGTAGATTCCACGGGAAAAGTATTAGATACCGTAGTCATTTACCCAACAGCTCCTCAGAATAAAGTAGAAGAGTCTAAAAAGATATTAAAACAGTTAATTCAAAAATATGATATATCCCTTATTTCGGTAGGAAATGGAACAGCATCCCGTGAATCCGAAATGGTAATTGTGGATTTGCTAAAAGAGATTCCAAAACCGGTACAGTATGTAATTGTAAACGAAGCAGGAGCTTCTGTGTATTCAGCAAGTAAGTTGGCAACAGAAGAGTTTCCTAATTTTGATGTAGGACAAAGAAGTGCTGCATCCATTGCAAGACGTTTACAAGATCCATTAGCAGAGTTGGTAAAGATTGATCCAAAATCCATCGGAGTCGGACAGTATCAGCATGATATGAACCAAAAGAAGTTAAGCGAGACATTAGGCGGTGTAGTAGAAGATTGCGTAAATAAGGTTGGTGTAGACCTTAACACAGCATCTGCATCTCTGTTAGAATACATTTCCGGAATCAGTAAAGTCATCGCAAAAAATATCGTAGCATATCGAGAAGAAAACGGACGATTCCTGACTCGTGTGCAACTATTAAAAGTGGCAAAATTAGGTCCAAAGGCATACGAGCAGTGTGCAGGATTTATGCGAATTGCAGATGGTAAAAATCCACTAGACGGAACCAGTGTGCATCCGGAAAGTTATGATGCAACCAAGAAGTTGTTGGAAAAATTGGGTTACACCATGGAAGATGTTAAAAATCGTAATGTAGAGGGAATTTCTAAGAAAATCGCAGATTATGATGCATTAGCAAAAGAATTAGGAATCGGTGCACTTACACTGGAGGATATTGTAAGAGAATTGGAAAAACCGGCGCGTGACCCTCGTGAAGACATGCCAAAACCAATTTTGCGAAGCGACGTGTTAGAAATCAAAGATTTAAAACCGGGTATGATTCTAAAAGGAACGGTTCGAAATGTAATTGACTTTGGTGCCTTTGTAGATATCGGAGTGCATCAGGATGGACTGGTACATCTTTCTGAAATCTGTGACCGTTTTATCAAGCATCCATTAGAGGCAGTCAGCGTAGGTGATATTGTAGACGTACAGGTGCTTTCCGTAGATGAGAAAAAGCAACGTATTCAGCTTACCATGAAAATCGGTGGTGGCAAGTCAGAGGCGCAGAAGAAAGAAGAACGCAAAGAAAAGCAAAAAACGACGAAGCCGACACAAAAGCCGAAAAACGGACAACGTAATCGTAGAAATAACGATAGAGTACGCAAAGGAAATAATTTCTTTGATGGAATTATCATTGAGTAGTTGACAGAATGAAAAAGTGCGAGTACAATACGTTTTAGAAAACAAAATAAAGTTCTTCAGGGCAGGGTGACTTATTAAAAGAATTCCCGACCGACGGTGATACCACAATGTGGGCAAGTCCGTGAGCCATAATGGCAGGATATTGGTGCGAATCCAAAACCGACAGTACAGTCTGGATGAGAGAAGAAGTGATATAGAACGATATGTAGATACAAGCCCTGAGAAGATTAATTCTCAGGGCTTTTTGTATAAACAAGTAATGGTAAGAAAAGGAGCGATAAGAATGGATACTGTAAACACAACAACGGTAAGAAATGGGAAAAGAGTAAATGTCTGGAAGATGACAATGACAGCTATGTTGTCAGCAATTGCATTTATCTTAATGTTTTTAGATTTTTCTACACCATTTATGCCGAACTTTATAAAAATGGATTTGTCAGAACTTCCCGCATTAGTAGGAACTTTTGCAATGGGGCCGATTAGTGGAGTAGTAATTTGTCTCATTAAGAATTTGCTTCACTTATTTATGACAGATACCGCAGGAGTAGGAGAACTTTCTAACTTTATTTTAGGAGCAGCATTTGTACTTCCGGCAGGTTTGATTTACAAGAAATGGAAGGGAAAAAAGAGCGCAGTTTTCGGAGCATTACTGGGAGCACTTCTGATGGCATTAATTAGTATCGTATCTAATTATTTTATTGTATATCCGGTGTATTACAATTTTCTCCCGAAGGAAACAATCTTAGCAGCATATCAGGCAATTTTTTCAGGAGTAGATAACATTCTGGAGTGTTTGATTATCTTTAATGCGCCATTTACCTTTGTAAAAGGATTGTTCAGTGTAATTATCACATTGGTGATTTACAAGCCGTTATCTCCATTTTTAAAAGGAAACTATAGAAAATAAAAAGCAAAAATAAAAAGAGAATATAGAGATCTTCAGGGCAGGGTGCAATTCCCTACCGGCGGTAAAGCCCGCGAGCACTAAGGTGCAGATTCGGTGAGCTACAAAGCAACTCCGAAGCCGACAGTATAGTCTGGATGAAAGAAGATGACAGGCATGAAAACTTATGCGTGTTTTACTTACCCTGAGATTTGGTTTTTACCGGTCTTAGGGTTTTTTTATGCAATAGCTAGGAGAATGAAAATGCAGGAAAAAGAAAAATATATGCAACGAGTGTTAGAACTTGCTGCACAAGGAATGGGAAAAACATCCCCCAACCCTATGGTGGGATGTGTGGTAGTAAAGAATGGAAAGGTGATTTCCGAAGGATTCCATGAACAATACGGTGGATTTCATGCAGAGCGAAACGCTTTGCTAAAATGTGGAACAGAAGCAGAAGGCGCAGACTTATATGTGAACTTAGAACCCTGTTGTCATCAGGGAAAGACACCGCCATGTACAGACATTATTATAGAAAAAAAGATAAAGCGCGTATTTGTAGGGTGTCTGGATTCTAACCCATTAGTGGCAGGAAAAGGAATTAAAATCTTAGAAGGACATGGAATTGAAGTAGAAACCGGAATTTTAGAAAAAGAGTGCCGGGCACTCAACGAAGTGTTTTTTCACTACATAGAGACTGGTATGCCGTTTGTGGCAATGAAATATGCCATGACATTAGATGGAAAAATTGCATGTGAAACGGGAGATTCCAAGTGGGTAACAGGAGAATGTGCCAGAAATAAAGTGCAGCAGTTGCGCAATCAATACCGTGGAATTATGGCAGGAATCGGAACCGTTCTGGCAGATAATCCGATGTTGAACTGTCGTATCCCACAGGGGAGAAATCCTATTCGTATTATCTGTGATTCACAGGTGCGAATACCGGAAAACAGTCAGATAGTAACAACTGCCCCAGAACAGGAAACCATCCTGGCATATTGTCAGGGCGATTCAGAAAAAATAGCGCGATTAAAGCAACAGGGACTTCATATGTTACCTGTTTCCAAAAATAAACAAGGACAACTAAATTTAAAAGAGCTGATGCAAAAATTAGCAGAGCAAAAAATAGACAGTATTTTATTAGAAGGTGGAGGAACCTTAAATGCCTCCATGTTATCAGAAGAGTTAGTACAAAGAGTATATGCATTTATTGCTCCTAAATTAGTAGCGGGAGCAACGGCAAAGTCCCCGATAGAAGGGAACGGAATAGAGAAAATGCAGGATGCAATTAAGCTTCAAAATCTAGAAACCATGATATATGGGGAAGATATCTGCATTACAGGAAGGGTAGGTGAGAAAACGTGTTCACTGGAATTGTAGAAGAAACAGGAATCATAGAGTCTATCCGAAAACAAGGTGTTTCGGCAATGATTCAGATTGGGTGTAACAAAGTGCTGGAAGGCACAAAGTTAGGAGATAGCATAGCGGTTAACGGTGTATGCCTTACCGTAGTAAAACTGGAAAAAGATGGTTTCTGGGCAGATGTTATGACAGAAACCATGCACCGCAGTAGTTTATCCCAGATAAAGGCAAAAGACCATGTGAATTTGGAAAGAGCAATGGCGGCAGATGGAAGATTCGGAGGACATATCGTTTCCGGACATATTGATGGAACCGGAAGTGTTGTTCAAATTCGTCCGGAAGAAAATGCAGTTTGGTATACCATAGAAGCGACACCGGAAGTATTACGCTACATCGTGGAAAAAGGCTCCATTGCCATAGATGGTATCAGTCTTACCGTAGCGAAGGTATCAGAAAAAAACTTTCAGGTATCCATTATTCCACATACCAGACAAGAAACCACATTGTCAGAAAAACAGATAGGAAATATCGTAAATTTAGAATGTGACATCATAGGAAAATATGTAGAACGCTTTGTGAGTGGAGCCAAGAAACAGCAAGAAAGTAAAGTCACAGAAGAATTTTTACAAAAATATGGATTTTGTTAATGTTATTCGTCAGGAGGAGAAAAAATGAAGAACACAACAGATAGTATTGAACAGGCATTGGAAGATATTCGCCAGGGAAAAATTGTCATGGTCATTGATGACCCGGACAGAGAAAACGAAGGAGATTTTATTTGTGCAGCAGAATTTGCCACACCGGAAAATGTAAATTTTATGGCAACGCATGGAAAAGGCTTGATTTGTATGCCTATGAGTAAAGAATTGTGTCAGCAGCTGGGATTAAAACAGATGGTAGAACAGAACACAGATAATCATCAGACGGCATTTACCATATCCATTGATGAAGTAGATACAGACACGGGAATTTCAGCTTATGAACGTTCCAAGACAGCGTTAGCTACGGTAAAAGAGGGAGCAAAACCGGAGGATTTTCGCAGACCGGGGCACATGTTTCCATTAGAAGCCAGAGAAGGCGGTGTGTTGAAAAGAACAGGACACACAGAAGCAACGGTAGATTTGGCAGTACTTGCAGGATTAAAACCTTGTGGACTTTGTTGCGAAATCATGAGAGAAGACGGAACCATGATGCGCACCACAGAATTATTGCAGTTGGCAGAAAAGTTCGGCTTAACCGTGATTACCATTGCAGATTTAGTTCGCTATCGTATGGAACGTGACAGCTTAGTTCGATGCGAAGCTCATGCAAAGCTTCCAACAAAATATGGAGAATTTGAAATATACGGTTATGAAAATAAGTTAAATGGAGAGCATCATGTAGCACTGGTTATGGGAGATATTTCAGACGGAGCACCGGTACTTTGCCGTGTACATTCCGAGTGCCTTACCGGAGATGTTTTCGGTTCAGGAAGATGTGATTGCGGAGAACAGTTAGATACAGCCATGAAGGTTATTGCAAAAGAAGGAAGAGGCATATTGCTTTATATGCGACAGGAAGGAAGAGGAATCGGACTGATTAACAAGCTAAAAGCATATGAACTTCAGGAGCAAGGCTTAGATACCGTAGAGGCAAATATTCGTTTGGGATTTGCTCCGGATCTTCGTGACTATGGCATAGGAGCACAGATATTAAATGATTTAGGAGCACATAAGTTGCGTCTTTTGACCAATAACCCGAAAAAAATCAGTGGCTTATCCGGCTATGGTATTACCATAGAAGAACGAGTGCCGATACAGATGCCTGCAAAGAAAACAGATTTATTTTATCTAAAGACCAAACAAGATAAAATGCAGCATATGACTACATATTAGAAAACAATGTGAAAAAAATCACAAAGTATAAAAGTATTTTTTAATAAAAAGCAAGATAAAAAAAGAAAAGACGTTGAAGAAAGGAAAATTATCATGAGAACATTAGAAGGAAATGTAGTAGCACAGGGAATCAAAGTAGGAATTGTAGCAGCAAGATTTAACGAATTTATTGTATCAAAATTAATCGGAGGAGCACAGGATGCCTTAGTTCGCCATGGAGTTTCCGATGATGATATTACTTTAGCATGGGTACCGGGAGCATTTGAAATTCCGGTAATTGCTCAGAAGATGGCAGAAAGCGGAAAGTATGATGCCATTGTTTGTGTGGGAGCAGTAATCAAAGGCTCTACCAGCCATTATGATTATGTGTGTGCAGAAGTCAGCAAAGGAATTGCAACCGTAGGATTAAAAACAGAAGTACCGGTAACCTTTGGAGTACTGACTACGGATAATATTGAGCAGGCAATCGAACGTGCAGGTACAAAAGCAGGAAACAAGGGATACGATGCAGCATGCACCGCAATAGAAATGGTAAATTTAATCAAGAATATGTAAAAAGTAAAATAGAAAAATAAGTTTAACAGAAAGTCTGACTATGAAACAAAAAAGATGTTTGATAGTCGGGCTTTTTGTGTTGGGGACTTTTAACCTTCCGTTGACCTATTTTTGTAAAAAGGTTATACTATATGCGAAGAAAATAGAAATGGAGAAATACAGATGAGCACAGAATTTGATGTGACAATTACTTGGAAAGATATGTACCGATTTAATCTGTATCATGCTTACCATGGATTTCAGGGAATATTTGCAACGGTAATAGGAATTTTGGTACTGGTAGTGGCAGGTTTAACAGCAGGAAAAGTAGATACCATGTATACTGTGTTGTATGCAGTTTTCGGAGTAGTATTTTTGGTATATGTACCGGGAAGTTTATACATCCGTTCCAAACAGCAGATATTGTTATCCGATGTGCTGAAACAGGCACTTCATTATAAAGTTGACGAAGAAGGCATACATGTATCTCAAAATGATCAGACAGCAGACCTTTTGTGGAATCAGATTTATAAAATTGTTTCAACAAAAAGTAACTTGCTTATTTACAGTAGCAGAGTAAATGCCTATGTGATTCCAAGAGATGTAATAGGCGCAGAATATGAAACAGTAGCAAGTCTTGCAAAAGACCATTTAGAAAAATATCGTCTGAAGTTAAAATAGGAGAAATATATGATAAAAGAAACATTTTCCCCGGAAGAAACATTTTTGTTTGGAAAAGAACTAGGCGAAAAGGCAAAACCGGGAGAAGTATATACACTGATAGGAGACTTGGGGGTAGGAAAAACAGTACTAACCCAGGGAATTGCAAAGGGACTGGATATTGACGAACCAATCAATAGTCCGACTTTTACAATTGTTCAAGTATACGAGGAGGGCAGAATGCCCTTTTATCATTTTGATGTATATCGAATTGGTGATATTGAAGAAATGGATGAGATTGGTTACGAAGACTATTTTTACGGTCAGGGACTTACCATGATTGAATGGGCAAATCTAATAGAAGAAATTTTGCCGGATCATTATAAAGAGATAAAAATAGAAAAAGACTTAGAAAAAGGTTTTGATTATCGTAGAATTACAATAAATGAGGTAGAAAAATGAGAATATTAGGATTGGACAGTTCTGGATTAGTAGCAAGTGTTGCGCTGGTTGAGGACGATAATATGTTAGCGGAATATACAGTAAATTATAAAAAGACACATTCCCAGACATTACTGCCTATGTTAGATGAAATAGCAAAAATGATAGAGCTGGACTTAAATACCATAGATGCTATAGCAATTTCCGGCGGTCCGGGTTCATTTACCGGACTTCGTATTGGTTCAGCAACCGCCAAAGGACTAGGACTTGCTTTGAAAAAGCCATTAATCCAGATTCCTACCGTAGATGGGCTGGCATATAATTTGTATGGTTGCAAAGATATGGTGTGTCCGTTGATGGATGCAAGAAGAAATCAGACTTACACAGGGCTATATCGCTTTGATGCAGAAGGCATGCAGGTGCTAGAACCACAGTGTGCAGTGGGAATTGATGAGATTATAGTGAAAATAAATGAGTTAGGGCAAGCCGTAGTGTTTTTAGGAGATGGTGTACCTGTATTTCGTGACTATATCAAGGAAAACTGCAAGGTACCGTATTCCTTTGCACCGGCGCATATGAACAAACAGCGGGCGGGTGCAGTAGCAGCCCTGGGAGAAAAATATTATCAAGAAGGCAAAGTGCAGACGGCAGAAGAACACAGACCGGATTATTTAAGGATTTCACAGGCAGAACGAGAACGTATGGAGAAAGAAAAAGCCAATGGACAAGCCTAGTGTTATCGTAACAAAGATGCAAAAAAATGACATAGGGCAAGTAGCTGAAATCGAATCACAGGTATTTTCCATGCCATGGTCAAAACAAGGCTTCCTGGATGCATTAAACCAGGATACCATATTTGTAGTAGCAAAGCACCAACAAAAGGTATTAGGATATTGCGGAATGTACTGTTCCTTTGAAGAAGGCGAGATTACCAATGTTGCAGTCAGTCCACAAGTACAGAAGCAAGGGATTGGGAAAAAGATAATTTCAGGTTTACTGGAGTTGGCAAAAGAAAAGAAAATTACTCGTATCGTATTAGAAGTGAGAGTATCCAACGCGCCAGCCATTCAATTGTATGAGAAATTCGGATTTCAAAGTGTGGGGGTTCGAAAAGGATTTTATGAAAAACCGCGAGAAGATGCCAGGATTATGGTGCTGGAACAGATTTCCTCTTTTCAATAAGACGCTGTACCACCTATAATAGAAATCGATTAGGAGGATAACAGATGAGAACGGAAAACGGAGAGATCAGATGCAACTGCTGTAAGAAAAAAATACAGAAAAGTGGAGAAATTTCAACAGAGGAATTTTTTCATGTAGAAAAAGTGTGGGGATATTTTTCAAAGAAAGATGGAGAAAAGCAGGAGTTTGATATTTGCGAGGAATGTTATGATAAGTGGACATCTTCTTTTAAAATTCCTGTGCGAAAACAAGAAGTGACAGAATTCATTTGAAAGGAAATATTATGCTAGATGTATGTTTATTAGGAACAGCTGGAATGATGCCCCTTCCATATCGATGGCTTACGTCATTAATGACAAGGTATAATGGAAGTAGTTTACTTATTGATTGTGGAGAGGGCACACAAATTGCTATAAAAGAAAAAGGATGGAGTACAAAGCCGATTGATGTGATGTGTTTTACCCATTATCACGCAGACCATATCAGCGGGCTGCCGGGACTTTTACTTAGTATGGGAAATGCGGACAGAACAGAACCATTGACCATGATAGGACCAAAAGGATTGGAAAGAGTAGTAAATGCTCTTCGTGTGATAGCACCGGATTTACCATTTGAGCTGGAGTTTATTGAATTGACAGAACCATTAGAAAAAATGGAAATAAAGGGATATCATATTACAGCATTCAAGGTAAATCATAAAATCACCTGCTATGGATATACCGTAGAAATACCAAGAGCCGGACAATTTCAGCTGGAAAAGGCACAAGAACTGGGGATTCCGAGAAATTATTGGAGTAAACTGCAAAAAGGTGCTACGATAGAATTAGAAGGAAAAACCTATACACCGGATATGGTATTAGGCGAGCCGAGAAAAGGAATCAAAGTAACCTACTGTACCGATACAAGACCAACACCGGCTATTACGGAACAAGCAAAAAATGCCGATTTATTAATTATAGAAGGCATGTATGCGGAAAAAGAAAAGTTGGCAAAAGCAAAGCAATATAAGCACATGACCTTTTATGAGGCAGCACAAATTGCAAAAGATGCAGAAGTATCCGAGATGTGGTTAACACATTTCAGTCCATCTTTGGTAAGGGCAGAAGAATATATGGGCGAGGTGCGAAAAATCTATCCCAATGCTCACCTTGGAAAAGATGGAAAAACAGTAGAACTAGATTTCCAGTAGAAAACAAAGGATGAAGGAGGGGATTCTATGAAAAAGAATCTGCGTACAATTATTATTGTGGTATTATGTGCAGGGTTATGTATTGGATATTATTATTATTTATCCAATCGAGACAAAGGGAAAGAGAAAAATCTTACAGAAGTAGAACAGGTAATTACCAAAGATTTGGATAAGTCCTATCCAAAAACAGCAAGAGAAGTGGTAAAATTCTACAATCGAATCTTGAAGTGTTATTATAACGAAGAACACACGGATAAGGAATTAGAGCAACTGACAGAGCAGGCAAGAAAGTTAATGGACCAAGAACTTCAGGAAAAAAATCCGGAAGATACTTATCTCTCTGCAGTAAAGGCAGACATAAAGTCTTATACAGATGAAGAGAAGACCATTACCAGTTATACAATAGATAGCACCAACGAAGTAACATATAAGACAGTAAATGGCCAGGAGTGTGCCTATGTAGACGTGTCTTATTTCGTTCAAGAAAAAAAGAACGCCAACAAAGCAAGTCAGACCTATGTGCTCCGCAAGGATGCAAATGGAAACTGGAAAATTTTGGGATTTTACCAATAAGTAATAAAGAAGTTATAGGAAGGAAAGAAACATGACAAGCAGTAAACAGGATGTAGTAATACTGGCAATCGAAAGCTCATGCGACGAAACAGCAGCGGCAGTAGTGCGTAATGGAAGAGAAGTGTTGTCAAATGTAATCTCATCTCAAATTGCATTACATACGTTGTATGGAGGCGTAGTGCCGGAAATTGCATCCAGAAAGCATATAGAAAAAATAAATCAGGTAATCGAAGAAGCACTAAAAGAAGCAGATATGACATTAGAAGAAATGGATGCCATAGCAGTTACCTATGGACCAGGATTGGTAGGCGCACTTTTAGTTGGAGTAGCAGAAGCAAAGGCGATTGCATATGCGGCAAAAAAGCCTTTAATTGGTGTGCACCATATTGAAGGTCATATCAGTGCCAATTATATCGAAAATAAAGAACTAGAACCTCCATTTTTATGCCTTGTAGTATCAGGAGGACATACGCATCTTGTAAAAGTTGCAGATTATGGAAAATACGAGATATTAGGAAGAACCAGAGATGATGCAGCAGGCGAAGCCTTTGATAAAGTAGCCCGTGCAATCGGATTGGGGTATCCGGGAGGACCAAAAATTGAAAAGGTATCCAAAGAAGGCAATCCGGAGGCAATTGCATTCCCAAGAGCGAAAGTAGCAGAAGATCCGTATGATTTTAGTTTCAGCGGTGTAAAATCCGCAGTTTTGAATTACATAAATGGATGTAAAATGAAAAATATTCCCATTGTACAGGCAGATATAGCAGCATCTTTCCAAAAAGCAGTGACAGATGTGTTAATTGACCATGCAATGATGGCAGTAGATGAATTTGGAATAAAGAAATTTGCTATTGCAGGAGGGGTTGCCTCCAATGGAACCTTGCGTAATGGAATGAAAGAAGCCTGTCAGAAAAAGGGAGTGGAGTTTTATCATCCATCACCTATTTTCTGTACTGATAACGCAGCTATGATAGGTGCAGCAGCCTATTATGAATATATAGCAGGAAAAAGAGACGGTTGGGACTTAAACGCAGTTCCTAACTTAAAATTAGGAGAACGATAGGAGGCAGCATGGCAAAGCCGAAATACGCAGCCATAGTTCTTTCTGCCGGAAGAGGAAAACGTATGAACAGCACCGTGCCAAAGCAATACTTATTGCTAAATGGGAAACCGGTGCTGTATTATTCGCTTTTAGCATTTGAAAAGAGTATGGTAGATGAGATAATACTGGTAACAGGAAAAGAAGAAGTTTCTTATTGTCAAAAAGAAATTATTGAAAAGTACAATATAAAAAAAGTGAAGGCGATAGTATCAGGAGGAAAAGAACGCTATCACTCTGTTTTTTGCGGATTACAAGCCTTAGAAAAAGAAGAAAGCACTGCACAATACGTTATGATCCATGATGGTGCAAGACCGTTTATTGATGATGCAATCATAGAAAGGTGCGCCCAAGGAGTGGAAAAGTATAAAGCTTGTGTAGCAGGAATGCCTGTAAAAGATACGATAAAAATAGCAGATGAAGATTTATTTGCCGTTCAAACTCCAAACAGAAGCAATGTATGGATGGTGCAGACCCCACAAACATTTGAAAGAACAATGATATGGGATGCATATAAAACGATTATTGCAGAAGAACAGTCAGGAAAAACAATTTCTGTAACAGACGATGCTATGGTAGTAGAAAAAATGACAGATTACAAAGTGAAAATGATTTTAGGATCATATGAAAATATTAAGATAACTACCCCGGAAGATTTACAGATTGCACAACTATTCTGCAATAAAAGGCAGTATTAATCGTGCTGTATTTAGTAGTGCATTTATAAAAAAGAAAAAGAAGGCAGAAAGTATATCTATGTTTAGCATTTC